>Ga0068714_10000332_pt1 | contig 99298 bp, 106 predicted proteins | sample MTBNYHSulfiMetaG_FD_62988 | JGI IMG/M metagenome (GOLD analysis project Ga0068714, IMG submission 62988) | Enrichment culture microbial communities from rom New York Harbor, USA that are MTBE-degrading - MTBE-NYH (New York Harbor Sulfidogenic)... | ecosystem: Environmental > Aquatic > Marine >...
ACACTGATATCCTGTCTATCGATCCTTCTCGATGACTATTAGGAAGACATTGGATGAGAATATATTTATAAAAAAAAGTGCTTGACAGACGGTCACATCATATCAGTGCAGGAAACGTGAGGCGAAGCAGGAGCCTTTCATATCCAAACGAAGTGAGGGGAGAGGGACCATGGAATGGTCGCTTTCCCGAGCGAGTGCAGGAAACGTGAGGCGAAGCAGGAGCCTTTTTTTAATCATAGATATAAAAACAGCCTCCGAAAAGTATCGGAGGCCGCTGGTGCTCAACCAAAGGTTGCGAGCAACGTCTTTCTGTTTTGCTCTCGCAATTCGCACAACGGGAGTCTGAACACCTCTTCCATCATGCCCTTGTTTGCCATATAGGTTTTTATCGGTACCGGGTTGGTCTCAATGAATTGGTTCACGAAGAACGGATACAGGTGGTTGTGGATCTGCAGGGCCTTGCGCATATCTCCTGCCAAGGCGGCATGGGTCATGTCTACCATCTCCTTGGGGAACATGTTGCTGGCGACACTTATGATACCCTGCGCTCCGCAGGCAACCATGGGCAAGGTCAAGGCGTCGTCCCCTGAAAGGACCGAGAACGTTGTTGGGCGCTTGTTCAGGAGGTCTTCTATCTGGGACATGCTGCCACTCGCTTCCTTTACCGCCACGATTCCAGGATGTTGTGCCAATCTGAGCAACAGGGACACCGACATGTTGACGGAACTTCTTCCCGGAACATTGTAGAGGACAACCGGCAATGCCCCTTCATCCGCTATTGTGGTGAAATGCCGGTACAGCCCCTCTTCGGAAGGCTTGTTGTAATAGGGTGCGACCTGCAGCGTCAAGTCGGCGCCCAAATCTTTTGCCCTTCTGGTGGCTTCGATCGCCGATCTGGTGTTGTTGGCACCGGTACCTGCAATTACCGGTATCTTCTTGTCAGCCATATCCACCGCCACCTGTATCAACAATTCCTTTTCCTTGGCGTCGAGGGTAGGGCTTTCACCGGTCGTACCTACAGGAACAAGCCCATCGATACCTTGGGTGATTTGAAATTCGATCAGAGCTTTATAAGCGCCGAGATCTATACTCCCGTCCTTGTTGAAGGGGGTTACCAATGCAGTGAAAACACCTTGGATCATGTGGTTGCTCCTTGCCAATCATATTTACTACTCATACTATGAGTGGTAGTAGTTTATAATGGATTTCACACCCCGTCAAGGTAAAACATTGACAAAATGAGTGGAGATTGTGGGTAAGTGAGGCTTAGTCTCGGCAGCTACTCATCTTATTAGGAACTCTTTTTCGGTTAGTTCTGGAACTTACACCGACTATGTATTATACTTGATATACAACGGTTTGCCTGTGGCCCATGGGCATGCTGCTTAGGAGGTTATTTTTGGATATTGCCAAAGACAAATGGAAGAAACCGATCCTCGAGATCATCAACGAATCAGAAGAGCCTGTCGGGTCCTGGTTTATAGTCAATGCATTTACGGAGCGTGGGATTGAAGTCAGCAGCGCGACTATCGGGCGGGAGTTGAACCAACTCGAAGTCCTCGGGTATGTCGAGAAGCATGGATTCAAGGGACGTTCCATAACAACCTTGGGCAAGCAGGTCGTCGAGGCTGCCAACACCAGCCTTGAATTGGATTATTACAAGAAGAGTCTCGATGACTTGATAAATAGCGATGTGCTGGAGAATTTCCTCATGGTGCTTGAGGCACGGTTGGCAATCGAGCGCCAAACCGCAAGGCTCGCAGCCCAACGGATTACCGATGCGGAGTTGGACGAGCTCGAATCGTGTTTGAGAAACCAGCACTCGCACTCGATCGACCACCAGAGCATAGCCAACGACGATATCGCTTTCCACGGTGGTATTGCAAAGGCCTCCAAGAACAAGGCGCTGTTCTCCCTGTACATGATGCTCTCTGCCATGGGCCAACAATCGCAACTGTTCGAACAATTGCGATATCGTGTAGGTGACAATTATTCGAACTTCCACGGCCGGATTCTCACCGCGTTGCAGTCACGGAACGCGGAAGAGGCGGAACAATGCATGATAGACCACATAACCAAGCTCACCCGTGATGTCGACCAATACTGGAGCGAATACCAGCGGACAAAGAATGAAAATGATGGGCGGGTTCTGTAACAGGTCGTCAAATCTGTTATTATAAAAACATTTTGTTATTAATATAGACACAATGTTGTGATTCTGATACACTGCCTCCAATCGAATTATTGGGGGCGAGGAGGCTATATGCGAATTGCTATCGTTGGATTTGGAAAAATGGGACATGTGGTTCGAGAAGCCGCATTGCGGTCCGGACATGAGGTGGTCTCCGTGATCGACCCCCATGCGCAAGGACCGGAAGTCACCTCCCGAACCTGTGATGCAGCCTCGCTTGCCAATGCGGATGTCGTTGTCGAGTTCTCTGTGCCCGAAGGGATTGGGGAGCGTATGATGACCTATGCCAAGGCGAAGGTTCCCGCAGTTGTGGCGACAACGGGGTGGTATTCGGACATGGATCGTATCCGGCAGAGGATGCAAGAAACTGAATGCTCGATCATCTGGTCGGGGAATTTCGCCATCGGCGTACACCTGTTCTTCGGCTTGGTACGAAGTGCCGCCCGACTCATGGAGCGGTTTCCCGATTACGACCCTGTCGTTCAGGAATTGTTCCACGCAGGGAAGGGCGATAGCCCGTCCGGTACGTCGATCATGTTGGGAAACATCCTGTTGGAAGAGTTGACCCGCAAGAATAGTCTGGAGACCGCTCGGTTGGACCGCAAGCGCTTGGATTCGGAGATTCATCTCAGTTCCGCACGCGGCGGATCCCATCCTGGCACCCACACGGTGATCTTCGACAGTCCAGTCGATTCGATTGAGATAACCCACCGGGCCCGAAGTCGGGAAGGGTTCGCAACCGGGGCATTGCAAGCGGCGGCATGGGTAAGCGACGGAAGAAAAGGTTTTTTCAAGCTTGACGATATGCTTGCCGAATTGATGGGCTGAATACTGTTCGGCGCGAGATTCATCGCAAAGGAGTTGGAGATGAAAAGATTCAAGGGCGTGTACACAGCACTGATCACACCGTTCACAGAGTATGGATTAGTCGATGGTAAGGCGTTCAAGCAAATTATCGAATTCCAGATTTCCCAAGGCGTCGACGGCCTGGTCCCTTGTGGAACCACCGGGGAAAGCCCGACACTCAGCCACGCGGAACATGATCGGGTGATCGCATCCACCGTCGAAATCTCCGCAGGCAGGGTTCCTGTGATAGCAGGCACCGGATCGAATGCCACCAGCGAAGCAGTCCGTTTGTCGAAACATGCGGAGTCGGCCGGAGTCGATGCATTGCTGTTGGTGAATCCGTATTACAACAAGCCGACGCAAAAAGGGTTGTACCTACATTTCCGGACCATAGCCGATTCGGTTGGAATACCCTGCGTCCTGTACAATATCAAGGGAAGGACGGGAGTCAATATAGAAACGGACACCTTGGTGCGACTTGCAAACGATTGCCCCAACATCGTGGCGGTCAAGGAAGCCTCGGGAAACCTGGATCAGATGAAGGATGTGATCGCACGTTCACCAGAGGACTTCTCGGTACTCAGTGGCGATGACAATATGGCGGTCGATTTGATAGAGGCAGGTGGGGACGGTGTCATTTCCGTGGCATCAAATCTTATTCCTGCCCAGATGCGTTCCATGATCCATACCGCCATCTCCGGTGATTTTGCACAGGCCAGGGGATGGGAAAAGAACCTTTCCCCGTTCTTCGCGGCATGTTTTTGCGAGACCAATCCTATTCCTATCAAGACCGCCATGGCCGCATACGGGTGGTGCAAGGAAGAATTCAGGCTTCCCATGTGTTCCTTGGAATTTGAAGAACACCGACAACAGATCCTGACGGCATTGGCTCCATTGGACATCAAGAGAAACAAGTGAAATACTAACGAATTAGGAAGGAAGATACATGGCTACTATAAACAGGAACTTTCGGAAACTGTCCGCAGGATATTTGTTTCCAGAGATTGCACGTCGAGCGAAGACCTATCAGGCGGCACATCCGGGAGTTGTCTTGCATAAGCTTGGCATAGGCAATACCACCGAACCGTTGCCACCGGCAGTACTTGCAGGTCTGCATGCCAAGGTGGATGGTTTGGGACACGCCGACACCTATACAGGATATGGCGATGAACAGGGCGATACCCCGCTTCGCGAGGCGTTGTCGGGATATTATCGACAATTTGGTGTCGAGATCGATCCCGAGGAATTCTTCGTCAGCGATGGAGCGAAGGCCGATGCCGCCAATATCCAGGCGATATTCGACACCGGCAACGTGGTTGCGATCCAGGATCCCGCCTATCCGGTGTATGTGGACTCGAATGTCGTATCGGGAAGGACCGGTCTGTTCAACCGTACGTTGGGACAGTATGACGGATTCGTCTACTTGCCGGGGACCGAGGAAAACGGGTTCTTCCCTGAACCGCCGCAGCAGAAGGTAGACCTTATCTATCTGTGCAGCCCCAACAATCCAACCGGAGCGGTAGCGACGCATGCGCAGCTCCAGGCTTTTGTGGATTACGCCCGCAAACACAAGGCAGTGATCATATTCGATGCCGCGTATGCGGAATATATCGGAGATTCCAATTTGCCTCGGACCATCTATGAGATTCCCGGAGCACGCGAGTGTGCTATCGAGATCAACAGCTTCTCCAAGTTCGCCGGCTTCACCGGTGTCCGCCTGGGCTGGACAATTGTCCCGAAGGAACTGGTTGCGGAAGATTCCCAACCAGGGGAGTTGCATACCATGTGGTTCCGCCGTCAGGTGACTTTCTTCAACGGCGCAAGCAATATCGCCCAGGCAGGTGGTATAGCTGTCCTTTCTCCCACAGGATTGTCGCAATCGCGTGCAATCATAGCATACTATATGGAGAATGCACGGATCATCCGCGACGGACTCCGTTCTGTTGGTCTGACGGTTTTCGGGGGTGACAACGCGCCGTACCTTTGGGTCAAGGCGCCCGGTTCCATGTCTTCGTGGGATTTCTTCGACCAGTTGCTCAACCAATGCCAGGTGATCGCTACACCGGGAGCCGGTTTCGGTGCCGCTGGGGAACAGTATATCCGTGTCAGTGCATTCGGCCATCGGGGGAATATCGAGAAGGCAGTCGCGAGCATCAAGAACAATCTGGTTATCACCGAGGAGGTCCTGTCATGAGCACGAAGAATCTACCTGTCGACGATGCGACAATGCTTTCGTTGGCTTCAGCATATCCAACACCATTCCACTTGTACGACGAGCAGGCGATTCGAGCCAATGCCCGGGCATTCATGCAAGCGTTCGACTGGGTCCCTGGATTCAAGAACTATTTCGCCGTAAAGGCTTGTCCCAATCCATCCATACTCAAGATCATGAAGGAGGAGGGGTTCGGCTCCGATTGCAGCTCGCTGCCGGAACTGGTGCTCTCCCAGCAGGCAGGAATTGTCGGTGAGGATATCATGTTCACCAGCAACGATACCCCCGACGAGGAATTCGCCGCGGCATTCGACATGGGCGCAGTGATCAACCTCGACGATATCACCCATATCGACTCCTTGGTGCGCAGTGCGAAGATGCCCGAGCTCATCTCGTTCCGTTACAATCCCGGACCGGATAGGACCGGCAATGCTATCATAGGCAACCCGGTGGAAGCCAAATACGGTGTGACCACCGAACAATTGGTTCCTTGCTATCTCAGGGCCAGGGAGTTGGGCGCCAAGCGTTTCGCGTTGCATACCATGGTCGCTTCGAATGAACTGGACGGAAGGTATATTGTCGAGACTGCACGTATGTTGTTCACCCAGGCGATTCGCCTGCAGGAAGAGGCCGGTATCCGGCTGGAGTTCGTGAACATGGGTGGAGGCATTGGTATTCCGTATCGTCCCGACCAGGAAGCCATGGATATCGCATGGGTCAGTTCCGAGATCAAAAAGCTGTACGAACAGCTGATCGTGCCTGCAGGTCTCGATCCCCTGCGGATCGTGTTCGAATGCGGACGCATGGTCACCGGTCCCTACGGATACCTGGTGACGCATGTCCGGCACGTGACCCGCAAGTACAAGCAGTATGTCGGTCTGGATGCGAGCATGGCCAACCTCATGCGTCCTGCACTCTACGGTGCATATCATCACCTGACCGTTGTCGGCAAAAGTCCATCGGACAACGACGGGAAGTACGATGTCACCGGTTCGCTGTGTGAGAACAACGACAAGTTCGCCATAGACCGTACGTTGCCCGAGATGGTACCGGGCGATGTGGTGGTGATCCATGACACAGGCGCCCATGGACATGCCATGGGGTTCAACTACAACGCGAAGTTGCGCTCGGCCGAGTACCTGTTGCAATCCGATGGGTCGGTGCGTATGATCAGACGTGCGGAGACAATGGACGATTTGTTCGCAACACTGGAATTCTAGATAGAGGTACCCGATGGCCCACGAATTTTCCCTGAGAGTGTATTATAGTGATACCGATGCCGGTGGCATCGTGTATCACGCCAAGTATCTTGATTTTGCCGAACATGCCCGCACCGAGATGTTGCGTTCGGTGTCGGTGGGAAGATTGGGACAAGTCGAGCTCATGGCACAAAAGAGGATCGCGTATGTCGTCAAATCGGTTTCGGTCGAATACCACACGCCTGCTTTGCTCGATGACGAATTGCGTGTCTTGACCACCCTCGAGCAGGCGAAGCGGTTCTCCATGGTGTTTCTTCAACGGGTCATGCGGGGAGAGGACGAGATTGCGACCCTGCGGGTCAGGGTGGCATCGGTCAACCTCGATACCCTACGTCCCGAGGCGTTCGGATCCTGGTTTGCCGACGCGGTCGCGAGCCTCTGACCGTTACCTTTCATTCGCTTGCTTGAGTGCAAGCAATTGGAAAATAGCTTCGTGCCCCACGCGCAATCCGAACATTCCGGTTATGCTGGGGAGGCTCCCCAATACTTTCCGCACGCGTCCACGGTCCAAAATCTGTTCATTGTGGTCGACATGTTTCTCTTCGTGCGGTTCCTTGTACTCGAAGTCTACCGGTTCCGAGGAAAAGACAGTCATGATGCCGGTTCCGACACCCCGCCGACGCAATTTCGTGCGGACTTGCTTTGCCAATGGACACCCATACGTATCCATAAGGTCACCGGTCGTGATTTTGGTCGGATCGGTTCGCAATGCTGCTCCCATCGATGAAATTACCGGAATATTGCGTTTCCACACACCTTCGAGCAGAGCCAGCTTGGGTGCGAGGGAGTCGATCGCATCGATCACCAGGTCGACCGGATAGTCGAGTATGGTTTCAAGGGTCTCCTCGTGCGCGAACATATCCAATGGATCGACCGTGGCGTCGGGATTGATATCCAATATGCGGCGTCGGGCGACTTCCACCTTCTTGATACCTATGGTCGAGTCGGTTGCAAGCAATTGCCTGTTTATATTGGTGATACCCACCGTGTCGAAATCGACGATCCGCAGATGTCCGACTCCGCTTCGAGCCAATACCTCGAGTGCGTACGATCCGACCGCACCCATGCCGACTACCACCACATGGCAATCCGAGAGGGCGGTCACCGCATCGTCGCCCAGCAATCTACCAATTCGCAAGAATCTTCGCGAGTCCATGCATCTTCTCCTCAAGGTCGGTCAGTTCCAAGTGCAACCGTTGGGCTACTTCCCGGTAGTGGCTGGCCAGGATTTCTTCGTACCCGAAGGTCTGCGAAAATTTGCCGGGCACATGCGGGTAATCGGTCTCCAATACGAACGGCATGTCGATTTCAGCAAGCCTATTACCCAGTTTTGTCTGATGTGCCCACACCTTCGGGCCGATGGATATCGTACATCCACGGTTGGAAAGTTGCCGGGCGGTTTCCACCGAACCCAGGAACCCATGGACGATTATAGGGATTCCTGCTTGCGCGGACTCCAACAGGTTTTCCAACAACGAAATGTTGCCGACATGATGGAGCACCACCGGACGGCTTGTCCTGTCAGCCAATTCCACCAGTTGTCCGGCGATCGAGAACTGCACGTCGAGGGGGACCGTATCCGCAAAACGTTCGTCCAGACCGACTTCACCGATGTACCCGTGGGGGTCGTGTTGCAAAAGAGCCTCCACATGGGCGATCATGTCGAAGATCTCCGGCTGGTCATGGGGATGCTCGGACAACCACTGTGGCAACAGACCGTACCCATGTTTCCATTGGGGTGGGGAAGATATTGTCTGGAACAAGCTCCACTCGTCGGGACCCGAGGTGGCGTACCAAACATGTTGTCCGTGGGACGGTCTATGTTCACCCGATACGGGCAGATGTCGATGTGCGTCGAACATTCAAAACCCCCTCACCGTATGCTCGATGAGTATCTTCACCCCCAAAAGCACGAGTACCACACCGCCGACCATTTCCATCTTGTCTCCGAGAAGGGGGCCAGTCCTTTTTCCGATGTATACCCCGATAGTGGAGAGGATGAACGTTGTCAGACCGATGATGAGGATGCTCAACCAGATATCTATTCCAAGCATTCCGAAGGTGATTCCGACCGCCAGGGCATCGATGCTGGTGGCAATTCCCATCATCACCAGTTCGTGGAATTGCAATATTCCACCGCATTTGACTTCACAGGACATTCCGTTTGCCTCGGCATGCTTCTTGCGTCGGAAATCCAAGAATCCATCCGCAAACAATTTGATCCCGATAATGCCCAATAGGACTACCGCAACCCAATGGTCCACATGTTGGATCATGGAACTGAATGTGGTTCCGGCAAGCCACCCGAGCACGGGCATGGCAGCTTGGAATAGACCGAAGGTAATTCCGATGGCCAGCGGGTAGCGGGGGGTCCGGATATCGAGGCAAGCCCCTTGTGTGATCGAAACAGCAAAGGCATCCATGGACAATCCCAGTGCGATACCGAAAACCGTTAAAAATTCTGCCCAATTCATAGGGTGCCATTCTATCTGTAAACAAGGTTCGGGACAAGTATCCCCACGGGTCGGCAGGTGACGATGGAGAACCATGGAATAATTGGTCGAGCTCTGGTACGATACAAGAATTGGAGGTGGTGGATGCCTGTTTTTGTGCGGAATCTCGCTTTGGAATATCTTGTCGAGGACGGCGTCCTCGATTCTGCAAAGATGCTCGCGATGTATGGAAAGGCAAAGTGGCGTCATGCGCACGGAGCCTTTTATTTGAACCATACGTTGCCTTCGGGCGTCGAATTCATTTTTCGGGCAATCAAGGAAGGCGAAGAGGTGAGGATCCTGGGTACCGACACGCATCTTGCGGGCAGGTGCATGTGGAATGCCATTCCCTTTTTCAATGCAACCCCGAAGGAAGCCGATGATCTTTCTGCTGTCGTAGCTTGTACGAACCAGGCGCAGGATGGTGTGTTTGTCACCCATTTGGTCAACGCCGCCGTCTTGCCAGAGTTGCAGGAAGGGAATTCGATAGCAATGCAGGTGGTTGCCTTTCCGTTCGCACTTGAGGTCTATGCATCCAGGGAAGCGTACGAACGGGCATATGCCGATAATCCGGAGACATCCGATTTCCCCATGCTGCTGACCGACAAACGTGTATTCCCATTGAACTTCATGCTCAAGCATGATCCTGACTTGCCCGAGGAGAAACGCAACAGGAATCTACCGGATGATATCGTATTGGTCTGCGGTCCCGTCCTGGCAGTCAGGGAAGCTCCCAAGTCGGATGAAACGCAAAAAGCCTCGTTCATTGTCGCAACCATTGCAACGCAATTCGGACACCTCGATGTTGCCTTCACCCTTGATATGGCTCTCGGGGAGGCGTGCGTGAAGGGCACCTATGTCGTATTCAGCGGAATGCTGTCTGCCGATGTCGCGGTGGAAGGTTTGGAAAATTGGCTTGATTGACAAACGAAGCGAGCGGAAAGGGACCACGAAGTGCTCCCTCTCCCGAGCGAGTGCAGGCAACGTAAGGAGACCGAAGGAACCTTTCATGACAAACGAAGCGAGCGGAAAGGGACCACGAAGTGGTCACTCTCCCGAGCGAGTGCAGGCAACGTAAGGAGACCGAAGGAACCTTTCATGACAAACGAAGCGAGCGGAAAGGGACCACGAAGTGCTCCCTCTCCCGAGCGAGTGCAGGCAACGTAAGGAGACCGAAGGAACCTTTCATTGATACTTATCCGCAACGGTAGAAGCTGTCCGGTTTTTCGTGGAGGCTCTTGGACTCCGCTCCGAATTCTACCAATATTTCCCGCACCTGCGTACGGTAGGTCTGTTCTTCAGCAAGGGCTGCGGTACAATCTTGTGCCAGTTTCGCCGAATCTCCCTGCAACCACGAGGTCCCGACCAGAGTGCGGCAGTCGTTTTCGATTTCCCGCGCAACGGCAGCAATCCGCTGTTTCGCCTTCACCGGAGATGCAAGTATCAGATTGGTCAGCTCGATCCGTTCCTGGGCAAAACGATAACCGAAGCGCACATCGGCATGCGGGGCGGTATCCCAGGCTTCGGGGCCGGTGGCAAATGGAATGAATGGGCTATAGATGGGCAACGGTGATCCGGTGAACCATGCCAACGGCATGCCGTTGTGGTATTCCACTATCATCGAAGCCGCCGTCCGGCTTTTCACAAATCCTGTCGCATCCATGCAAATCGAGCGCATGGTGTGGTCGAGTGCTCCGGAGGAACCCAGTGTATGGCACAAGGTGTCGCGCATGGTTTTCCATGACCCGTCCCCATCTTCCAACAAGCGGGACGTAGCCTGTTGCCTGATATCGCCTTTGGTGAACCATCGGTACATGGTACTGGCATGGGACCGGGCGAAATCGGGCCGTGTGGACATGGTGTGATCGTCCGCATCATCGTATGTGGAGCCAATGGTGTAGGAGTTCGAGATGGTGGCCGTACCTTCGACCTGCTTGGCAACCCACTTGCGTGCTGCGCTTTCAAACACCCATGCCGAGGTCGGATCGGTAATGAGGAATGAGTTGTGATAGCTGAGTTTCCCCGAATAGCTCCCGTTTCCACCTTGCCCGAATGTTTCGATCAGGTGTGCTATGGTCTGCACAGCCTGTTGTGCACTCGACGCATTGTGGAGGGTGAGTCTGAGGATATCCATGCCGAGCAACCCGTCCTTTTCGGGTTTGCTGGTGGCAAAGACAGCCTCATTTCCTATAGCTACCCCAGCTTCATTGATTCCCATTTCCGCTCCCCACATCCAAGAAGGACGGCTTACCAGTGCCTTAAACGGATTGGAAAGCGATGCTGCGGCTTCCTGAAGCTGGGGATACTGCACCAGGTCGTAGGACTTCCGATGCTCCGGATGCGTAGGGGTGTCGAGACCTTCCGAGGCCTCGCAGTACTGGATGAACTGCGGCTCGCCGGGATCCCGGTCTGAATTTTTCGCAAACAACCGGGATCCGGTCGATACATTGGTCGTTGTCATAGTATCGCACATGTCAAAACCTTTTGGTCCACGAATGGCAATAGGGTAACGTACCTTTCAACTCGTAATAGTCCTGATGGTATTCTTCGGCAGGCCAGAAGACTGCGGCAGGGAGTATCTTTGTCGCAATATCCATTCCACGGCTCTCGAGGATTCCAATCAAGGCGACCGCAGTGTCGTATTCCACCCGGTTGCGGTAGAAGATAGCCGAAAGATATTGGTTCCCTATATCCGGACCTTGACCGTCGGTTTGTGTCGGGTCATGGATTTCAAAAAAGTACTTGGCAAGTTGTTCATAGGAGATGATGCGGGGGTCATACAGTACTTCAACCGCCTCCAGATGCCCGGTCGTATGGGTCAGGACCTGGCGGTAGGTGGGGTTTTCGGTGTGGCCTCCGGTATACCCGGATGCAGCGGCATGGACTCCCTCCAGTTTCTCAAACAAGTATTCGACACCCCAGAAGCATCCTCCGGCAAACACTGCCTTCGCAACTGGAGGGCCGGGTTTGAACACAAGGGAGATCGAATTCACGCAATGGCGGATATTTTTGTCAGTATATCCCTCCCCAACAAAGACATGGCCAAGATGTCCCTCACAAGTGGCACAGACGATTTCCGTACGCATACCGTCGGGGTCGGGGAATTTGCGCACAGCGTTCGGCAATTCATCGTCGAACGAAGGCCATCCGCAGTTCGAGTGGAATTTGTCCTCCGAGTAGTACAGCGGTGCATTGCATTGCCGGCAATAGTAGGTACCCTCGTCGGTCGTATCCGTGTATTTTCCGGTAAATGCGCGCTCTGTGCCTTTCTGTAGGATAATATGTGATTCCAATACGTTGAGCTTCGCCAGTAGTTCATCTTGTATCGGTATGAAGGGAAACCGTTCCATTTGGGTGGTCGTAATCATTGGAGCCTCGCTTTCAGCAACTTCAGATAGTACTTTGTTTCCTGCCGCCACACGGGTCGACATGCACAGAAGCAAAACCATTGCCAAAGGGAAAATCCGTTTCACCAATGCCTGCATCCTGTATCTCCAATATAGTCAAGGAACAGCACAGCGGCATCACCAAAGTTTAGGGAAAATCGGCCAGACATCTTTGCGGTAATCGGAATACCCTGGATATTTGCTGGTCGTGATATCTTCGGTGAAGATAGTCGAACCGATGAACAGTAATGTGAGCAGTAACGGGCCTGCGATACTCCAATGCAAAAGCGATCCCATACCAACGGCACCAAGCGCGTACATGCTCCACCAAACTCCCAGTTCCCCAAGATAATTCGGATGTCGTGAGCGGGAAAACAGTCCAGAGGTCCTGAACCCACGTTCATAGTCGGATTTGAACTCCTCCCGTTTGGAGAGCAGACCATATTTTGATTGTTGGAATTCGAATTGCTGTTGGTCGGCAATAGTCTCCAACGTGAGGAAGGCCAGCATCAGGACAGCTGCGGCAATCGCACTGGGCGAGATTCTCGCGTCGGACAAAGTGGACATGGTATACACCGGGAGGGTGAAGCAGATGAAAAGAAACTGTTGGTACCCTGCTATGAACAGGAGATTGAACAGTTGCCAACCGATCGGGTTTCCAATCCGTTCACGGAGAATCGGCCAACGGTAATCCTCTCCCCCCGTATATCCTCCCCGACGTGCAAAGTTGAACGTGAGGCGTACTCCCCATAGGGTAACCAGGACCGCAGACAGGGTAACAATCGGATTGAATGCGCCCGCGGCCGCATATATCCACGCATAACCGACAGGAGTGGTGCTCCATAGGCGATCGGTCCATGAATAGTCACGGGTCACCAGGCCAAAGGCAAAACTGAGAAGAGCGGTTCCCACAGTTATCGCAATGACGGTAGGCAACGGTCCTTGTGTGTCGACGGGTACCAGGGTGATAGCCAAGACAAAGCATCCGGCGACCAACACAAAGAATAGTAGTACAGTTTTTCCCGAAGTGTTCATAACACCACTATACCTAGGGACTGTGGGGGTGGCAAGATAAAATGACATGTCTCCAGACATGTCCTATGGACCGACTGCTTGGTTCCGTCCGTTTCCCTTGGCAGTATAGAGGTTCAAATCGGCCCTCTGGAGGATGCTTTTCTTGGATTCCCTGCCGGAACAGGTCGTATACCCGCTGGATATGGAAACATTGGTATCTACAGTAGGAATCACAGTCGTCCAATCGTAGGAATTCACGGCGTTATGCAACCGATGCACCAATTCGGAAGCTTGGTCTGGTGCAATATCCTTGTAGATGAACAGGAATTCGTCACCGCCCCATCTTCCCACCTCATCGGTTTCCCGAATGCACGCGGAGAAGATATTCGAGAGATGGGTCAGCACTATATCGCCATATTCATGGCCGTACGTGTCGTTGATCTGTTTGAAGTTGTCGATGTCGACCAGGTTGACCATGTATCGGCATCCCGATTGCTTCTGTTCGATCGCTGTATCCAGATATTGTTCCAAGGTGTTCCTGTTGGGCAAGCCGGTCAATCCGTCCCGCTCCGCCAAGACCTTGAGCCTATCCACCATCTTGTCCTTTTCCATGCTTTCGTTGGCCAAATCTTTAAGCAACGCATTGTTGGTCAGGATAAGTATGCAGAAATTGACGGATGTGAGCATGATAAGCGAGAATAGTCGGCTTATCCGCAGTCGTGGTGAATCGAATATCGGAAGCAACTCGCCATTGGCCAAAGCTGCGATATCGAACACGGTCCTCATGATGAAGGCGAATGTGAAAAAACTGTAGAGCAGGAAAAGCATCAGGAACGGACGACGGTACCAGCGGTTCAGATTGCGGTTTTTCCATAAGAGCACGAGATATCTCGAGGTCAGGAATACTACGAAAATTCCGGAAACGACCGAACGTACAGTCAGGTTCTCGACCAGATATATGCTCCAGACGATGGAAACAACGAGAACCACGATGAAACCATAGTAGAACCGTTTGTTTATGGCGGTTCTGGTGAAGGCAGCAAGCCCAAAATAAAACAATACGGCTCCAATGCTTGTCACAAGAGTCCCAACCACTCCTCCGAGTTGGGCAGGTATTGAGGCATCGAACAATGTCACGCTGCGGCCGATTACATATAGGATAAGATTCGCTGTCCAATACCCCAATCCCGCGACATGTTCGCGGTTGCTGAGCCAGAGGGTGAAATACACGATCGCAAACAATCCATGGAAAATCAAACCAAAGAAAGCTATGGTGGACTGATCATATATGATATCGATTTGATTCCTCCTCTTGCCAATGGATATGCAACTATTCTATGGGGTTTCACCAGTGTGGTAAACCTTTATTTGGATTTTTCAGTTCGGGAACATCCTCCCCTTGAGGTAGTAAATGAGAACCCGCTTGCTGTACCTGGACATGAAGGGAGAGGAGCTTGAGACTCCTCTCCCTGAAAAAATGGTAACCGGCTCGGAAAAGCCGCAACTATAGGGTCGAAAGACTTATATCCCGGGTGGTAGTCGTTTCGGCTTCTACGACAATGTCGACATAGGTTGTCGAATCGATGACCGTGTAGGAACCGTCGTCGCCAACACCGACGACGATCAGGTCGTACGTGCCCGCGGCCAAGAACGGGATGATATAGGTACCGTCGGTGGTATCTACAGCCGCACTGCTGACTGCGTTTTCAAAGGGAACAAATGTTTCCGGGTCTTCTGTTCCGGTCGGGGCCTCGCTGTCCGAATACACCCCATCTTCATAGGCAAATACGGTGAAGGCGGCAAAAGGACTTCCTGTCTCGGCAAAGCTTCCGACTATGGTTCCTGCCTGGTTGTTCACAATCAAGCGGATAGTGGGTTTGAGGATATATTCGTCATTCGTACCTCTCTTCACCACCGATTTTCGTACATCGAAGTCAGCGGTAATCTCGACTTCCCCGTTGCTTGGAACGGTAAAACTTCCCGTTGCCTTGTAGCCTGTCTGGCTTCCGCTGGGAACAAAAAGCTCATAGGCAACATCATTCTCATCGATGGTACCATCGGCTATACCACGGGAATCCATAACGATATAACTTCCAGGAGTTGCTCTCGGTGATGCGCCATCCTCTTGGACATCAAGCTTGAAGCGGATTTGAGTAACTTCGCCTGCATTGATGACCGTATTGGTCAGAGGAGCCACGGTGCCGCCGGTAAGGTCGAGCAGGTTGAATTCCTGTGGACCCTCGAACCCTGTATCTTCGACCCAAGCCCCATTCAGGTTGTATTCGATCGACGAGATGGTGATATAGACCCCTTCGACACCCTTCGCATCGGCAATCGGGGCATCGGTAAGACTCAACCGGATCGTTCCAGGATCGACTGCTGCCATTGAACAGCCTATCATCAGTGCCGTTACCAGGACCATACCAAAAACGATTAAAAAAATACGATGCAATTTGATTCGCATATCCTTGCTCCTTATTGAGATAATTATCTCAATCTCAAACTCGAGATGTGCAGGTCGATGTGTATTTGATCCATCGGTTTCCTACAAATCACCGCAAGCCCATCCACATTGGACGGTAGCTTCTGTACATCTATACGTGTTTTCAGGAAAGGGGTTTCATTTTTTAGGAGCCGGGGGGAAATGCATATGCTTTCGTGATGAAAAAAATTGATTTGTTGGGGTGTGCATGGTAGGCTGTCATGGAAGAAGTGGTCTGTGGGCTGTAATCATTTGCTTTATTTCGGTCCAAGCTGGATATGACGACGTTCGTAATGAATCGGATAGCCAAATTTCTCAGACCACCAATTTGAAAACAATAGGACAATGAGAGGAATTGGTATGAAGAGGAACTTGTGGGCGGTTATTGTTGTGGTTCTTGTCGCACTGGTATTTGTAGGCTGTGCCTCCAGCAAGGCTGTTGAGGAACCGAAGGGGCCAGTGATAATTGGTGCCGAGGGCCAACCCCAGCCGGATTGGGTCCAGTCCACACCCAAGAATGTGGATGTCCATTATGAGACAGGCTATGCGAAACTCAGCAACAAGGCGAATTCGATCAAGCGGGCGAATGCCGATGCTAAGGAAAAGATTTCCCAGTGGATCAATACCACTGTCGATAGCGTTGTGGTCAACTATACCAGCGATATGGGTTCTGGTAGCGATTTGCAGGCACTTGAGGCATACGAGTCGATTTCCCGCCAGACCAGCACTACCTCGCTGATGGGAGTGACCCAGGAAGCTCTTTGGGTCGATCCCGATGGAGGCGTCTGGGTGCTGCTTTCCATGCCAAAGGAAAATACGCTGAAGGCTTTCGAAGCTGCTACCAAGGAATTCGAAATCAACGAGACTGCGCTCTATGCCGAATTCAAGATGGGGCAGGCTTTGGAGATGCTGGAAGAGACGTTGGCCAACCAGTAACAAGGTCCTGGCGGTTCATGGCGGCGCCATGCATCGGATTGTCAGCGTCTACGCCGTAGAAAATGGCAATAGTACTCGTATATGGTTGAAATCTTGTCAGCTACCGAAACGACCACACTTTCCCTGTACAGGGGAAGGTGCCTGGTCTTCGGGAACATATGCTTCACAATGATATCTGCTTCCAATTCGCTCACTTCGAAATGCATGCGGGCATTTTCCAGTGCTATGAGTGGATGCTCCTTGCCATGTAGCGCTCTGGATTCGTCGGATGCTTTACGCTCCCGCCAATCATATAGGAAGAAGTCGTGCAACAGTCCGCCTCTGGCGGCTGCCTTGTAGTCCATGCCGAACATTTTGGAAATCGCATACGAAATGAACGAGACCCGCACGACATGGTCGTAGATATGGTTGGTATGGTGGAAGAAATCCTTCAGTTTGACAAACTCGTCATGTCTCAGGATATCGTCGACCAAGCCTATATATTCACGCCTCACCGGCCTGGGAACCAACAACGGTACAATACCTGCCCTGACCATCATGTAATGGAGATGGAATCCAACCAATAGGATAAGCAATGCAATTACAACAAACATCAATTGGGTGAAATCCGAGTAGCGTAGATACTGTGTGGATAGTGTATCGGAAAGCAAGAAGAGAACAAACAAACCAAAAGGCAAAGCAATCAGTAACCGCACCTGCCTATGATTCCAATTGCCAAGGATCCCTGCCGCATGTGGTATGTACAGTGTCTTCCTCCTTTATGGAATTGATTCAAATTTATAGAATATTCCAAGGAAGGTCAATGGGCAACGGGCTACTGAACCCGTAGTGAAAATCGTAACATTTTGTTGATAAAAAAGTTAAGGCATGGAATACTACTGTATCCGGAATCAATGCAATATGGTTGGAACGGAATCAGGGAGGTCCTTCCATGGAACAGAGAAAGTTCTTAGTTGTTACTTTCGTGGTATTGTTTGTCGCGATTGCATTCACTTCGTGTCTGGCTCTTGTAGAACCTGGTATGGTGCCCGATACCGACACTTCGCAAGCTATCCAAGCATCGAATAAGGAAGATTCTTCTCCTCCCGGTGCGAGCGTGGACTGGTCCCTGACGGCAGAGGGTTTGGATGCTGCGGTTGGCGATCGGGTGACACTTCAATTGCCTCCGAACGGTTCCGCTTCGAGGGTATGGGGAACAGGAGTCTACACAGGCGATTCGAGCATCGGGTCGGCTGCTGTGCACATGGGGCTTGTCTCATTTGCGTCAGGAGGAAAAGTGACCATTTTGATACAGGAGGAAAACTCATCCTATATCGGCTCGACGAATAATGGTGTCACCAGCGAATCCTATGGGGAGTGGGGAGCAAGTTTTGTATTCCTTGACGAGCTTGGCAATAGTATACAATCCGATCGGTCCAAAACTTCATCGACTCAAGTAACAGGAGTTGACTGGAATACGAACGCAACGGATTGGGAGCAAGATATCGGCAACAGGTACACGATCGTTTTTCCACCGGGAGGTGCCCCAAGTTCCGTTTGGGGAACAACTGTATATACCAGTGATTCGAGTATTGGAACTGCAGCGGTACATGCAGGATTGATCAGTTTCGCATTGGGCGGCAGCGTTACCATCGAGATTTTGGAAGGGCAATCGTCATATGAGGGGTCTGACATGCATGGTGTCGAAACGAGTTCCTATGAAGCATGGGGTGGAAGTTTCAAATTCGTAAAGTGAATTGGTAAAAGCACAAACGGTATAGGTATCGATCGAACAGCACGCGGGCAGCATGCTTCGATAAGAACATCTTGCTTCGGGATCCGGTTTGTCCGGTTCCAGGTGAAATGGCAACTCGGGTAGAGAATAGCATGGTATAGGTCACGGACGTCGAACTCCGGTTCAAATCCTTGGTATACATGAAAAGGGGAACTGCAGTCAGGTATATTACTACCTTCCAAACAGTTCCCCTGATCGGGCTGGGCGGATTTGAACCGCCGACCCCAAGTCCCCCAGACTTGTACGCTAAACCCCTGCGCTACAGCCCGTGTACGATGTGTCGCAACACTTGCAAGAACATAGCATGATTGGAAAGGACGTGTCAATGAAGGGTAGGAAAATGTGGTATATCCCCGGGCTTGCATACGCACAGACCTCCCACGCAGTCTTTTTGTTATTTTATGAGAGTTTGCCAAAGAAAGAATCCTTAATATGTCATAAGTAATGATGTTGCTAAAAGAATGTAAATGCATACAATGGAATGGAAAGTGAAATAAATGAAAAATATATTCAAAAATAAAAGTGAAATAAATACTTACAATTGACATAAGTAAATATATCCCGTATGCTTTGACCAACCGATATTAGTTGCTGGTAACGTGACAAAATGAGGTAAATATGGCAAAACATAGCCAAGCCAAATACTTGAATTATGGGGTGTTGCATGAAATCGTACGTTGTTGATATGAAAAGACCTTTGCACCGAGTACGTTTGAGTGGTATGATTAATTCCATGAAAAAAAGAATACTTATACTGACAATACTATTATTGACGGTATGTGCTATTGCTCCGATCTTTGCATTCCAGTTTTCACCTTTGGAGCAGTCGTTTGCTCCTACTGGTGCGAACAGTACCAAAACCTACACCATTGTAAACGATTCGGACGATAGTATTGCAGTGGAAATCTCTGCATTGACCCGAGATATGGATTCGGCGGGCAGGGAGCTCAACGAAAGTGCCGCAGCCTACTTCTCCATTGTTCCCAGCAAAGTGATTCTTCGACCGCAGAGCTCCCAGATTGTTCGGGTGCAGTACCGTGGACCACGAACGATTCCAACAGAACTCTCCTTCAGGCTACGGGCAGAGCAGATTCCCTATTCCCAAGGCCGCGCCACCGAAGGACAGAGCATGTTCAATTTCCTGTATGTATATACTACGAGCCTGTATGTCTTGCCGGCAAGGACAACCACTCGCGTCCAGATAGATTCTGCCAAACCGACACTTACCGCCGACGGACAACAGGTCATGACTCTCTCTGTTGCCAATGCAGGTACTGTGCATCAGATATTGAACGGAGCCAAGGTTGAAGTGACCAACAATGCCACTCGGCAAAGTGTGGTGTATGAAGGGGCGGCATTGGGATTTGTCAATGGTTTGAATCTATTGGCGGGAAAGTCTGTGACTGTACAAGTTGCTTGGCCACAGAACATGCAGTTCCCCACAAATCTTACCGACGCAGAGAAGGTTTTTGCAGCAAAGATCTCATACAACAATTAGTGAAAGTACCTTGTAAGGAACGGGATGCATGATGACTGTAGGAAAGAAGCGATTGATCAGCATCCTGGTCATCCTGCTGATATACATGATTGTACTCCTGGCTGTCGTTTCGTTCCATTCTATTGCCGAACCTGAAGAGCTACCGCCAGAACCGATTGCCACGGAGGAAATTCTGGCTCCTCCTGCCGAAGAGGTCGTTCCACCTGTTACTCAACCAGTACAATCGATCGAAACACCCGAGGTGCACGAAGACCTCCCTGTCGAACGAGGAGGGGAAGAGCCCGTTGAACCGATTCTAGTTCCTGCTGAAGGGGAGCGAGTGCAAGTTTCACCCCCACCGCAGTCTCCAAGCATCGAACCTGAACCTGTTGCCATAGCAACGGAAGCACCCGCGCCGACACCATTGCCAGTAGAGGCCACTGACTGGACCGAATTCGAAGAACCTGTTGTCGAGGAAGATCCATGGGCTGAATTCTATGTCGCTGGCGAAGAGGATCTGTCGATCTTTGAGGATGGAACCTACTACGTTCCACTTTTGGTGAACGATGAATACCTTACCGACATAAATGTCACCTTCACCCAGGAAAACCTGCTTGTCGAAGTCCTGGAGTTCCGTACCATAATCTCCGACCTGTTGGTCGATTCCTTCGAAGAGGAATTCTTCAACACCACCCTTGAATATTTCAGCCTGGATTATCTGAATGAACAGGGCATAGACACCTGGTACGATTACCAGACATTCGAATTGCATATGAATTTTCCGACCTGGATGATGCCGACCAGAATCCTTTCCATCAATAGGGGAAGCATTGCGCGGTACAGTTCCTACAGCATGAGTGGAAGTCTTCCCATCGAACCGGCAAGGTTCTCTTGGTTCACCAACTTGTCGATGTTCTCGTTGGTCGACCTGAACGAGGCGAGCAATTGGCAGATCGATCCGAGCTCCCTGTTCACCATGCAGGCACAGAATTCCATCTCCCTATTCGACGTTGCCTTCGACTTCTCCTATACGTTCCATCCGGGCCGGGCTTATGACCAGACGCTCGCAAGTCCATGGTCCACCTCTGCCGACGATTACCTCACATTCCAAGGCATCCAGGGATTCTACGATTTCAAGCCGAAAAGCCTGAGGCTGATCTTCGGCAATGTGAACGATTACCTGGGGTATTCGACCGATAGTATCGGGATAGCTTTGGAGAAGCGCTATGCATACGGCGATGCGACACCGAAAACCCATCAATTCGAGTACGAGGTGGTGGTCGAGGAACCGTCGACTGTCGAGGTGTTCATCAATGAACGCAGCGTGTATCGGCGGGAACTTCAGGCCGGCATCTACAAGCTCCGCGACTTCGCCTTCACCCAAGGTGCGAATTCGGCAAAGGTGGTTATTTCCCCGTTGTCCAATCCCACCTTGGTCGAGGAACTTGATTTCCTGCTGGGATACGATTCGCGATTGCTGGCCAAGGGAGATACACTCTATTCGTTGAGCCTGACTTTTCCCGAGTACAATATCGGAAAGACCACCTTCCGCGTGAACCAACAACTTGGGCTTTCCAACACTATAACCGGTTCCTACGCGCTCGCACTCAGTCCCTCAGCCGTCACATTGGGATTGACCAGCCTGTTCGCATCGCCATGGGGTTCGTTCGATGCCTTCCTCGGTGCCAGTTATAGTGGGCCTTTGGCACTCGGCCTCGTCTCGAAGGTCAATTATCGGATTGCGGGTCAAGAAGATTCTTCATTCGGATCATTTGATTTCTCCCTCGGGTTGGAAACCCGCAATTACAACAGTAGTCTCAACGTGGATTCCACTTCGACGGCTGCTGCGGGAGAAACATGGAGTGCCACCACCTCCTACTCCGGGAGCATAGGCGAGTTCTTCAGATATTCGCTTGGGGCGAACCTCAGTTGGTTGTCGAGCGATTCCAATCCCAATTGGCGTTTGACCGCCAGCACGGGAATTCCCCTTATTCCCAACATGTCCGTAAGCGGGTCTATCAGCCTATACGCCTCGACTGGGGTCTCGACTCCGCAAGTCAGAGGCCAAATCGGCATGAATTATGCATTCACACCCAACCTGAGCATGTCAGCCTCAACAGACCTGGATACCTCCACCTACGCGAGTGCCTCCTGGCGCCCGTTCGGTTCACAGAACGACAACATGCAATTCTCCTTCAGCAGTATAGATTTCACCGATCCGTTGAATCACCAGGGCAGTATCTCGTATAGCCATAGCGATACAGCCTACGGGCTATCGGTCCGGCAACAATATAGCGATCGGTTCACCAGGTTCTCCACAAGCTTGTCGCTCAATACCGCCTTCGGGTATGCCGGAGGATTGTTCGGTATGACCCGATCGGTAGGGGACAACTTCCTCTTGGTGAAACCATCCGGAGCCATGAAGGGTGGTGACATCGCGGTGACCCGTACCATGACCAGCGAACCGTCCGCCTTGCCAGCGTTGTTCGGGGTCTCCATGTACACCGGCATCACCACACATCAACAGAACAACGTGGTCGTCTACGGTATCGGTGATTCGATGTTGAACAGCAGCGGTTCCTATATCTACAATTTCCTTCCACGACCGAGACAAGGATATGCCGTCCGGATACAGTCTGAAGCAACCTATTCCATTGTCGGAACACTATTGCGCTCGCCTGCCGCCGCGTATTCCCGCTATACGACAGATTTGTATCGGGTAGTGTCCAACGATGCGGGAGAAGAGGAGTTGGTGTTCGACGAGACCCTCTACCTGTTCACCGACGAGAATGGATTCTTCTTCCTGAGCGGAGTTGCGGCAGGTGAATACCAGTTCAGCCTGTTCTTGCCCGGATCTTCGGACGAGGATCCTCCGATCGATATCCGGTTTGTCATTTCGCCGAATCCCAAGGAAAAGGATCCTCAGGTGTTTGTCCTCGAGACCTTCGTTGCCAATGCCATTTCGGAAGCTTTGGAACAGGAACTGTTTGCCGACTTGATGGGGAATGCAGTGGAGGAGCGAATCCTGGATGAGGATGGATTCTACTGGATGGATATCTTGGAGGTGATGGATGAGATGGAGTTCTGGGACACCTATTATCCCTCGCGCCAGGTATTGGACTCTGTAACTGTCCAGGACCAGACTGGGACCGATTCCATTGTCGAATTCATTTCTCCGGAAACAGCACCTGCGACAGCCTTGGAAAGGATGGCTCGTGAGAAGGAACAGCAGTTGTTCAATCTTGCCAGACTCCGATCGATTATAAAGCCGTATTTGGATGCAATCGATCCCAAACCGGAATGGAAGCCGATTGATAGATGAAAAGAGCTTTTGCCTTACGTTTCCGGCACCCGGTCGGGAGAACTGCGGGCAACCTGATCGCTTTCCACTCTTTCCAGTTGGAAAAGGAAGTGAGCAAAAAGTGCCGGTTCGCTTGATATGATATCAGGAAAGGGATAGAATCGACGTATGCGCAGCGAACTGATCAATGAGATTTTTTCAGTTGAAGCAGAAGCTGAAAAGATTGTGAACGAAGCTCAACAGAACGGACGCTTGTTGGTCTCCCAGAAACAGAGTGAAGGGGAACGCGATTTGCGTATCGCTCTGGAAAAGGCTAGACAAGAACGAGAGGCTACGATCAAAACCGCACAAGTTGCCTCAGCTGAACGAATAGAATCAAGCAAAATGAGCTTGGAGTTATCTGACTCCGATAACCGGGACATGCATGCATGTGCTGAGCAAATTGCCGAAGAACTTGTTGCCATACTCTGCCAAACACAATTGCGGGAGACGACGTTGTGAGTGTGGGAGCTTTAAGTCGATATGCCTTCATCAACGCAAAACTGCGTTCACGTATTGGTGGAATGTTGGACGACCAACGGGTGGAAACACTTCTTCGTTGCCAATCCCTGGACGAATTGTTCCACCAGCTGAAGGATACTCCCTATGAACCATTGATGGAAGAATATAACCAAAGTGCCGATATCCAAAGATTGGAGGCATGGTTATTCGCACGTAGTGTCCGGTTGCACCAGGATGTGATAAAATACACTCAAGGCGTACACGCCGAGACAGTACTCGCGCTGACGAGGAAACTCGAAGTTGAGGTCCTCAAAAGTGTGATCAGGCTCTGGTTCAGCAATACTGTGAAGAACCAGAATATCGATTACCGGCTTGGTTATCTCTATCAGGGGAGAATCGTTTCTGACATTGATTGGACACGGATTGCAAACGCAGGGAAATACGAACAAATCGTCGAGACGCTGTCGGGAACTCCCTATGCTGAAGCTGCGGCTGCTTTCAATGGTACCCAGATTGCTTCGGAAGGGCTTTTTTTCCTAGAGACAGCCTTGGACCGAACTTGGTTCAGCTTGTTGGGAGAAGTGGTAAGCCAATTGCCCAGGGACGATAAGGAATTGGTTGAACAAGTTCTTTCGCGTGATGCCGATTTGAAGAATATCATCAATCTAGTGCGTTTTGGATGGATGTATAACCTACCCAGTGAAAAATTACAGATTCTCATGCTAGGTGGCGGGACAATTACCAAGACTCTGGAATTTCGACAGTATCTTGCGACTGCACCATCTGAAAGATCCCCTCGGAAGTTGGTTGCAAAACGATTTCCCGATCTTGCCAAAGAATTGCAGAATTCAGAAAATAGTTCCGCAGAAATTCAAACCCTCATGGTGGAACAATACCTCTTCAAAATTAGAAAGAAGGAATTCCATGCCATGTTACGCGGATATCCCTTTAACTTTGGTATAATACTGACGTATTTTTTTCTTGAAGATCGTCAGGATGCAATAATCCGTACCTTGATCAATGGAATCCATTATGGTTGGGAAAGTCCTGCCATCAGGGAGTTTGCAGTATGAATGTGTTTACTGTTCCCATGAAACTGTTGACGGCTGTGGTTCTTGACGATGTCACAGAATTGGTAAAAAAAGAATTGCTCAAACTGGGAGTTCTTGATTTTATCCAGATATCCAAACTTGCTCCCGAACAAGCTGCCAGATTGTCTGCCCAAAAAGAAAAGGTTGAACCGGAAGTCTATACGAATTTGCGGGCAAGGGTGGAGACCCTCTTCATGCAAGCCAATATTCCTGCCCCTTCCTCTGAGAAACTCAATCCAACCGAGATGCAACCACTTGTTTTCGCGAAGGCGAAGTCCTTGGTGGATAATGTAGTCAATGACCTTTCCGGAATGCGGGAAAAACAGAAACAATTGAGTCAATCAAAAATTAGGGTTGAAGAGTTGCTACGCTATATCAATGAAGCGAAAATGCAATATTTGGACATCCGAATCGGCCAAGTCAGAAAAGGGGACGATGCCTTGGTCCGTTCCCGTTTAGCCAATCAATCATTCGTATTGATACAACCTGTTGCATGGAAAGATTTCATTTTGCTTACTTTAAAACGTGACCGACAGCAGGTCTCTCCCGTAATCGAGGCATTGCAATGGACTGAAAATACCGATGGAGAACTTCAGCAAGCAGCACTACCGCTAGTAAAGGAAACGCTTGAGCAACAGATGGATGAGTTGGCAAAATCGAATACGGAAATCAAGGAGCAAATCACTGCGCGTATCAAGGAAGACTTGGAATCATTGGAGACACTTTGGTGCGAATTGCGACTTAACGAACTGCTTGGCGAAATCGAGCTGAATTTTAGCCACACCCGAAATACGACAATTTTCTCGGGGTGGGTTCCGGAATCGGAATCTTCGGAATTGGAATCAGTGATCAAAACCGCAGCCAACGGAGCTTGCGTGATTGAATGGACAGATGTCAAGTTGATTCCACGTGAGGAGATTCCGGTGGCCGTCGAAGATGTTCCCCTGTTGCGACCTTTCCAGAAATTGGTCGACAATTATAGCGTTCCAGAATATGGAACCATCAATCCTACCCCGTTTGTTGCAATTTCTTATCTGGTCATGTTCGGACTTATGTTCGCGGATGCCGGGCAAGGTCTGGTAATTCTACTCATCGGTCTTCTGGGTGTTGCAAATACCTCGAAGCATCCCCTATTGAAACCGAAGATGATAGGTCCCGATATGTACAGGCTGTTCATTTACCTCGGATCCTCCTCGATCGTTTCTGGAATCATATTTGGTTCTTACTTTGGTAATCCTTGGTTCCCGCCTGTATGGTTTGATTACCATGCGGTGGTACTTGGGCATGGTGCCTCGGGAAGGACCGTCTACACGGTCCTCAAAATAACCATCTGGTTCGGTATCATCATTATTGGTCTTGGATTGGTACTTAACTGGATAAATCTTGTCCGAAAGAGGGATTGGTACCACTTGACGATGGACAAGAACGGAATCATGGGCGGATGGTTGTTCGGTTGTGGTATCTGGGCTTCCTTCGCCTTTGTCGGTTCAGGATATAAGCAATTGCCCCAAGGGCAGTTCCTCCCGCTTGCTTTCGGACTTCCATTGCTTTTCTTGTTTGCCAAGATGCCATTTCGCAGATGGGTTGAAAGACGCCAGGGAAAAGAAGTGGAACAAAAGAGTCTCGGAGCTTTGATCATGGATGCCGGCCTGGAATGGGTGGTGGATATATTGGAGATTTTTTCAGGATTCCTCGCCAATACACTTTCTTTCATGCGGGTCGCCGGTTTGGGAATTGCGCACGCCAGTCTTATGAGTGCCTTTTCCCAAATGGCCGAATTGACCGGAGGAGGGATAGGAGCGATTTTTGTAATTGTATTGGGAAATGTGATGGTTATTGCCTTGGAAGGTCTATCGGCTGGAATTCAAGCACTACGTCTCAATTACTACGAATTTTTTACCAAGTATTTCACAGGCCGTGGCCTGTCATATAATCCTATTGCGCTGCATCCCCATGCAGGGCGACAGATAACTAATCGTCCATAAGTTAGGAGGGTTCATCGTGACCATGCAAATCTTTAAGAAACGTCTTGCCGTATCGTTCATCCTTACCTTGTTGGTACTTGTACTTTCAGGGGTTGTATTCACCCCGCCGATATTTGCTGCAACAACACCTTCCGGGACTGTAGCGGCAACTTCATCGAGCGCGAATCTCGGTTGGGTCGTCATTGCCGCTGCAATCGCCTTCAGTTTCGGAGCTATTGCAGCAGGGTATGCGATTTCCCATGTTGGAGCAGCCGCAATGGGAGCCATGAGCGAAAAGCCGGAACTTGGATCCCAAGCTTTGATTTTCATTGCGCTCGCCGAAGGTCTCGTTGTTTTCGGTTTTATTACCGCTTTGATGATCTTGGGTAAGGCTTGACTGGTAGCATGCGATACTTCGTGATTGGTGATGAAGATACAGTCCTAGGATTCTCATTGGTTGGTACCCGGGGCTTGGTGGCTTCTACTGTTGCAGAAGCCAAAGCCGCTTTGCAGAAGGCTTTGGAGAACCATGAGTATGGTATCATAATCATCACACAGGATATTGCCGATTTGATTCGCTCTGAAGTGGACCGTTTCATGTTTACAGAGACCTTTCCCTTGATTGTGGAAATTCCCAACCGATTTTCTGGTGGTGTTTCCCGTGATCTCAAGTCTTTGGTAAACGAAGCTATAGGGGTGTCTTTATGAGTGCGGAATATACCGATCAATTGTTTGGAGGCATCCTGGAAGGAGCAAAAACCGACGCCGCTGCTATCATCGATCGTGCTGAAAACGAAGCTAAGACAATCCAATCCTCTTATGGGAAAAAAATTATTGTTGCGGTAGAACAGGAAAAACAAAACCTGGAAAAACAGCTTGATCAGATTCGACGCAAGGAAGAGTCTTCAATCAGGAACCTGAAACGCAGATATTTGGTTTCCCGAAGTGAACGTTTGCGCACAATGGTCCTGGATATCATAGCAACGAAGATGGCATCGTTGGTAGATAACGATTCATATCGGGATATTCTTGTCGGATGGATTGCCGAGGCAACGATTGGTCTGGATCGCTCCCAAGCCCAAGTCCTCTGTTCGTTCAAAGAGAAGGTCGATGACGAAATGCTCCGTGAGGCTGAAGCCTTGGTTAAAAAATACTCCGGGCGTGATGTGACGCTGAAGTTCGGCGGCGCCAAACTCACAGGGCAGGGAGTGGAAGTCTCCAGTATGGATGGGAAAGTCGCTTATAACAATCAAGTGGCAACCCGATTGGTTTGTCATGAACGCGATCTCAAGGAACTTATGGAAGGTAAATCATGCCTGAAAGAATAGTAGGACAAGTAAAACGGGTCAATGGTCCTGTTATAACAATAAAGGGCATTACCAATGCCATGATGATGGAGTTGGTCCATGTGGGTGAACAGCTGCTGGTCGGAGAATTGGTAAAGCTCGATGGAAAAGAGGCCATTGTCCAAGTATATGAGGAAGCGACAGGCATTGCCCCGGGTGACAATGTGTATGGAACTGGTATGACCTTGTCTGTTGAACTCGGACCTGGTTTGATCGGTACCATTTATGATGGAATCCAAAGACCGCTTGAACGCTTGCGTCAAATGGGAGGTGATTTTCTCCGCCGCGGTATCAGCAGTCCTCCGATTGATCGCAAGAAATCCTGGGATTTCACTTCGACTGTCGAAGTAGGTGCAACTATCGTCCCGGGACAATCTCTGGGGTCGGTGAGGGAAAACGAACGAATTGAACATAAAATATTGGTTCCTCCGGTTTTGGCCGGTACTGCTCCCTATACTGTCGTTGAAGTGACTCCAAATGGTTCCTACTCGGTTGAAGAAACAGTGTGTGTACTGGAGAACAATGAGAAAGAGCGAATTCCACTAACCATGTTGCAGCGATGGCCGATACGTGTTCCCCGACCTGTTGCCGAACGTAAACCGCTGCAGACACCTTTGGTTACGGGACAGCGGGTCATCGATATGTTGTTTCCACTGGCGAAGGGAGGAACTGTTGCCATTCCCGGCGGTTTTGGAACTGGTAAAACCATGACCCAGCATGCGATCGCACAATGGTGCGATGCCGACATCATCGTCTACATAGGTTGCGGCGAGCGTGGTAATGAGATGACCGACGTACTTCGGGAATTTCCCCATTTGATAGATCCCCACACAGGGCGTTCCCTCATGGAACGGACGATTCTCATTGCCAATACGTCCAATATGCCTGTTTCTGCACGGGAAGCCAGTATATATACCGGAATAACCATGGCAGAATATTATCGTGACCAAGGCTATCACGTCGCTGTAATGGCGGATTCCACTTCGCGATGGGCCGAGGCACTGCGAGAACTATCTGGACGCATGGAGGAAATGCCTGCGGAAGAGGGATTTCCGGCATACTTGCCGACACGCATCGCAGAATTTTATGAACGGGCAGGGTTTATGGCCACTTTAGACCACTCGGAAGGTTCTGTTTCCGTCATTGGCGCTGTATCTCCGCCTGGAGGCGACTTCTCTGAACCGGTGACTCAGCACACCAAACGGTTTGTACGCTGTTTTTGGGGACTGGATAGATCCTTGGCAAGTGCACGGCATTATCCGGCAATCAGCTGGCTCGAGTCATACTCCGAATATGTGGATGAAGTGGCTCCGTGGTGGGCGCGTCAGGGCGATGGTTCATGGATTGAAAGCCGGCAGGAAATCATGGAACTTCTGCAACGTGAGGTTCGTCTCCAACAGATTGTGAAATTGGTTGGACCCGATGCTCTTCCCGACAGTCAGAATTTTATCTTGGAAGTATGTTCGCTGTTCAAGACAGCTTTCCTGCAACAAAATGCGTTTGACGAAATCGATAGGTATTCTACTGTTGCAAAGCAACTGAGAATGCTGGTGTTGATTCTTTCCTATTGGCATCTGGGTTCTGAAGCTATCGCCAAAGGCGTCACCATAGTCAAGTTGCGCAGAATGAAAGTAGTGCAGGATATCACGCGAATGCGATTCTCGGTAGCTAACGACAAGCTTGAGGAACTCGATAAGATTGCTCTTCGTCTGGAACGTTCCATGAATCAATTGGGAGGTCTGTATGACGAGCAATAAACGGTTGGAAGGATTGGACAAATCCTTGCTCAGTGGACGTGAGTATGTTGGAGCAAGTCGTATCGACGGTCCTCTGGTGTTCATGAGGAATACCCATCCTGTTGGATACGGTGAATTGGTGGAATGTATAGATGCATCGGGACGTAGGAGAACTGGACAGGTCCTCGACACCAGTGATGAAGCTGTTGTAGTCCAATTGTTCGAAGGCACCAGCGGAATGACCTTGCCCGGGACACGGATTCGTTTTATGGGCGAACCTTTGACGTTGCCGGTTTCGGAACACATGCTAGGACGAGTAGTAAACGGATTGGGATATCCTCGTGATGGAGGTGCGCTTCCCCGGGGAGAGGATGAATTGGATGTGAATGGCTTGCCGATCAATCCGACAGCGCGGGAATATCCACGGGATTTCATACAAACGGGTATCTCGGTGATTGATGGTTTGACCACACTTATCCAAGGGCAGAAACTACCGATTTTCAGTGGAAACGGCTTGCCGCACAATCAATTGGCAGCGCAAATCGCTAGACAGGCAAAAGTTTTGGCAGAAACCCAAGAATTCGCGATCGTATTCGCGGCGATGGGTGTCAAGTACGATGTGGCCAGATATTTTATCGATAGTTTTGAAGAGTCGGGGGTATTGGAAAATGTAGCACTTTTCCTCTCTTTGGCTGACGATCCTTCGATCGAACGTACCATTACCCCCCGAACAGCATTGACACTCGCCGAACATCTGGCTTTTACCAAAGGCAAACATGTTTTGGTGATCATGACAGATATGACCAACTACTGCGAATCGTTGCGTGAAATCTCAACACTGAGGGGTGAGATTCCCAGCCGGAAAGGATATCCCGGGTATCTGTACTCGAACCTTGCCGAACTGTATGAACGATCGGGAAAAATTGCAGGAATGGGGGGCTCGATCACCCAATTGCCGATCCTGACCATGCCAAACGATGATATCGGGCATCCTATTCCCGATTTGACCGGCTATATCACCGAAGGTCAGATTGTGTTTGATCGTGAAATGCATGGCCGGGGTATCTATCCTCCAGTCAATGGATTGCCTAGCCTCAGCCGCCTGATGAAGGATGGGATCGGCGAAGGGATGACCCGTAAGGACCATCCGCACTTGGCGAACCAGTTGTTTGCTTCCTACAGCCATGTCAAGGACGTTCGCAACCTGGCTTCGGTGATTGGAGAGGAGGAGCTGACAGCACTTGACCACCAATACTTGAAATTCGGCACCTTTTTTGAAAAGAAATTCGTGAGCCAATCCTTTACGGAGAATAGATCGATAGAACAGACCCTTGATTTGGGGTGGAAAGCGCTTGCAGAGTTGCCTTCGGAGGAACTGCAACGGTTGACCGATGAAGAAATAACCGAATACTACGGGAGATAAGATGGCTCGGAATGTTGCCCCGACAAGAAGTAATCTTCTCAAATTGACGGATGAATTGAAATTCGCCGAATTGGGGCACGAATTGCTGGACCAGAAGCGATCGATTCTCGTGGTGGAATTGCTTACCTTGGTGGATCAGGCCGTTGAATATCAGGGACGTGTCGATAAATCGCTTGCAAAGGCAACCGATTCGATGCAACATACTGTTATGGAGATGGGCAGGCTACGGGTTGCCAATCTGTTTGGTGCTGTTACCATCGATTCTTCGATTGAATTGTCCGATCGCAAGGTAATGGGAGTCCGGTTGCCGCGTGTCGAGACGAGTTTTGTTGAAAATGGCCCGTATTTCAGTCCTGAAGGAACCACCTTGTCGGTAGAGGAAACCTTGGACAACTATAAGGATGCCTTGCAGTTGATGGGACGGCTCGCGGAATTGAAAGTATCCATCATGCGGTTGGCCAGGGAAGTCAAGAAAACGATGCGAAAAGTGAATGCTTTGGAGAAAATAGTAATCCCGGAGCTACAGGAAACTTTGGTGTATACCCGTAGTAGGATCGAAGAGGCCGAAAGGGAGAGTTTTATGTTGATGAAACAGGTTAAGGAGCGGAGGGAACGTCAACGGGAACGCGCTGCGGAGGTACAGGGATGACAAAACCTTTCAGCAATATTTTGGTATATCTCGATGGTTCCGAAAATTCGGTTACAGCAGCGATGGCAGCTATTGTACTGGCTCGGCGGTTGGATGCGAATCTGACTGCGATGTATGTGGTGAATACACGGGCTTTGCAAGACCTTGTCAAAGCTAAAATTTTTCTCGATATAGAAGAACAGGAATATCGCAGGGATATCGAAGGGGATGCACAACGGTATCTGAACCATGTTGAGCGTTTGGGAATGAAAAAAAGTGTGCCGGTAAAACTGGTCAAGAAGTCCGGTACCGTAAATATCGAGGTGAAAAGCTATCTGCAGGAATATGATATCGACCTGTTGGTCCTCGGTGGAATTTCACAAATTCACAGCCGAAGAGACGAATTGCTGAGTGAGCCCGACAGGATGATGCGGACCGCTCCCTGTCCTGTCCTGGTTGTGCGGGACAACGATACCATCTGGGACATGTTCGAGTCCCTGCCAGACCAACCGTAGGAGGCCGAAAATGACGCTGACAGATGTTTTGGATAGAGACCTCATGAAAATACCGCTGCAATCGACCACCAAGCATGCGTTGATCGAGGAATTGGTGGATGTGCTTGTGCAAAAACACCATGTGAGGAATCGTGAGGAACTGCTTTCGGCGGTCCTATCGCGCGAAGCGCTGGGAAGCACCGGACTTGCCGATGGAATCGCCATACCCCATGCCAAGACAACTGCAGTCGATACTGTCTCCGTTGTCATGGGAATCACACGCGAACCTATCGATTTCGATGCACAGGATGGGAAAGGATCACAATTCTTTTTCCTCGTCTTGGCTCCGGAACATGAAGCCAGCGCACACATCGAAGTATTGGCTTCGATTGCCCGGGCAACGTCGTCGCCGGTCCTCCGCAGATTGCTGGCAGCATCGCATTCGGCAGATGAGGTTATGCGCCTGTTCCTGGATTAATACCCCAGTTCCTCACCTACGATAAGAACCGAGACCCTGCCGTTGTGGTGTTGTCTTCCCATTACGACCATATTGCTGCAGATTCCTGTATCGCATGCTCCTGTGGGAATAGCCATGAGGTTGCGGTCGTCGCAAAACGGTGCCACACAGTGGCCCGATTTTACACATGGAGTATCTTTTTCCAAACGTATGGCATTCGCGGGAGCAGCGATTCGCTTAACCCTGTCAATGGCATCCCGTAAGGATGGGACGATCTTTTGCCATCCGGCGATAATGATGACTTTCTTCGGACCGAAAAGGAGAGCCCCGACCCGATTGCTCGTACCGTCCACACAGTAGAGTTCCCCGTGTTCGGTAATGGCGTTCACGCTTGACAGGAACACATCCGCCGAGAATGCCTCGACAAACCTTGCCCTGAGTTCTTCGGGAGAAAGGCCCTGTTCATATCGGTCGATCAGGCGGTAGGTATCGCTTTTCACCAATTTCAACGCACCGGATTCCACCAAAGTCATGGAACCGCCCAAGGCGATAGTGCAGTTTTCCTCCAACATGGAGCGGAGCATGGGAACCACATCTTGAGCCGAAGGAAGAAATGCTGCTTCCATATTGTTTCTCCGAAGACGTTCCATTGTTCGGGCAATCGACATTTCCCGGACCTTGTTCCTGTTGGCATCCATATGCGCTCCTCCTGTGCTTCCGATGATATCGCACAATCACTCCCACCTCAAGGAGGAATGGGAACATGCATGTAACGAATTGTCTCCTCGATTGATGTAAGTTTGAACATAGTGCAAAACATCTTACAAAATTTCTCAAATTTGTGCGGATTGCATGTACAATGAGCCAAGTAATAGCAATGATCGGGGTTTGCGGACACGACGAGGTAGGAGGCACAAGCTGAAACGCGTGAAGAATGAACATGCCATAGCTTTTACCGTTGCGATTGTATTCATGATCCTGGTAGTCGTATTCTCGCAATTGTTGGTCCACCAATTGCGTAGGAACCAAGTCAGTGAAGCGAAACACTTCGCAGAATTGCAGCTCCAAGTCGTCCAGGAACGACTGAGAACCAGTTTGCTTACCCAGGAGTTGTTCCTGCGCCTCTTCGCCGAGAATGTTTCGGACTATCTGGAATGGCATGATGAAATTTCGATTGCACAACTTTCGGATTACCCTGCCCAGTTGACCAGGTACCTCGAATCGTTTTCAGTCCTGGCATTGTCCAAGGCGGGAATCGTTTCCGATGTCTATCCCAAGTATCCCAACATTTCGGCCATAGGGACATCGCTGACCGATATGACATGGTTTTCCCATGTTGTGGATGACCTGAATTCGGGAAATCCGGTCTTTATCGGTCCCTACCGTTCACCGCAGGGGAACCTTACCGTTGGAAGTCATGCCCAGATCAAACAAAAAGCTGCCGATGGGGATTCGGTATGGGGGTATGCGTCCCTCGGCTGTGATTTCAAGAAGTTGTTGGAATTCACTGGAGCGACGGCACTTGTCGATACCTACACCATTGCGGTCAGGGCACTGCACCCCGATGCGACCAATTCAGTCGTTTTTGGTGATTCCTGGATTTTCAGCCATGAAGCCATAGTCAAGAACTTCTCCTATTCCCACTTGGATTGGTCGATCGCAATCCTTCCGCACCATGGATGGCCACAATGGACCGACTCTATGATTGCGATTGCTTCTTTTGGTGTATTGCTCGCGGTACTGGTATCGTTGGTCGGCTATTGGGGATCCTTGTACATTTTGTCGATCAGACGAAGGGCATTTTCCGATGGAATGACAGGTGTCCTCAATAAAACGGAATTCATAAAGGTCTTGCGGGCCGAGACACGCCTGTGTTCCCGAAACCATACCCGTTTCGCGTTGGCATTGCTCGATATCGATGATTTCAAGCACGTGAACGATGTGTATGGTCATCTGGAGGGTGATAGGGCGCTACTCACCCTCGTCAATAGGATTTCCCAGACTGTCCGCTCCGACGATATGGTTTGCAGGTTCGGAGGAGATGAATTTATCATCCTTTTCAAGCATATGGAGCATGATGCAGCACCCCGTATGGCTGCAAGCCGCGTATTCAATACCATCGGTACACTTACCATGACCATTGGGTTGCAGACAGTCCAAATCAAGACGAGTATGGGGGTTGCCGTCTATGGAATCGATGGTACGGATCCCGATACGTTGCTGAAGAAAGCCGATACCCTTCTGTACCAGGCGAAGGAACACGGCAAGAACAAACTGGTATTCAGTCGATGACGGTGAAAACCGTGCGACAATTCCATTGGACTTTTGCCATTCGGGGAGGTATGGTTATACTATGAAATTGACATTTTTCGGCGGTGCAAGAACCGTCACCGGTAGTTGTACACTCATCGAGTGTGCGGGATTGCAGATTCTGGTGGATTGCGGTCTACCTCAGGGCAACGATGAAAAGAAGATAGGACTCGAACTTCCGTTCCGTGCCTCGGAAATTGATTATGTGTTCTTGACCCATGCCCATATCGACCATTCGGGGCGGATCCCGCTTTTGGTGAGGGATGGATTCAGAGGAACGATACACAGTACCGAAGCCACTGCGGATCTCTGCTCGATCATGCTCGCCGATTCCGGACATATCCAGGAAATGGAAACAGAATGGCAGAACAGGAAACGCCGGAGATCGGGAAGGAGCGAAATCGAACCACTCTATACAGTGGAGGATGCACACAAGGCAATGGATTTGTTCACCGGACATCCGTATGCAAAGCGATTTACCGTGGATAAGGGAGTTGAGGTCGAATTCACCGATGCCGGACACCTGTTGGGATCTTCTTCCATCCAAGTGTGGTTGACCGAAGGCAAAGAGACCAGGAGCATTGTATTCAGCGGTGATATCGGGAATCTGGATCAGCCGATCATCAATGATCCGGTGTATTTGAAGGAGGCCGATTTTGTCGTGATGGAGTCGACGTATGGCGACCGATTGCATGAGAAACCGGATCATGCGAGCCAAAAGGTTTCCACCGAAGAGCGTTCCAAAGAACTTGCCGATATCATCCGGGAAACGTTTGCCCGGGGAGGGAATGTAATCATACCTTCGTTCGCTGTTGGAAGGACGCAGGAATTGCTCTACCTGTTGCGCTATATCATAACACATGCGATGCTTCCGGAAATTCCCCATATACCAGTATTCCTCGACAGTCCACTCGCTATCGAGGCAACCAAGGTGTTTTCCCGGAATATCGAGGGGTATTTCGACGAGGAAGCCATGGAGTTGGTTGCGAAAGGACTGAATCCGCTCATGTTCGACTCTTTGACCACTACAGTCACAGCGGACGAATCACGCGAATTGAATAGAAGGGAAGGGAGTGCGGTTATCATCAGTTCCAGCGGTATGTGTGAAGCGGGACGTATCAAGCATCACCTGAAACACAATTTGTGGAGGGCTGAGAGTACAATAGTGTTCTGCGGCTATCAGGCTAACGGCACGTTGGGTCGCTCGATATTGGATGGAGCGGAGAAGGTGACCATTTTCGGAGAACATATCGATGTCAAGGCATCGGTCCGAAAGCTTGAGGGAATCAGCGGCCATGCCGACCAGGACGGATTGGTCCGATGGATTTCCGAATTCGAGAAGAAGCCAAAACATGTGTTTGTCGTGCATGGAGACGAGCAAGTCGCCCAATATTTCGCAGGTCTTATAGCTACCACTCTCGACATATCGGCTTGGGCTCCCGAGTTGAACCAGACCTTCGACTTGACAGGAGTTTCCCTGCCAGTAGCCAAGCAGGGAAAGTTGGAGACGTTCGGGACGAGGGAACTGCAGGCGGCCTATGCCCAGTTGGACCAATCCTTTGCCAGTCTGCAAGCGGTTGCAGACCGCATGCGCTCCCATGGGAAGCGATTGGATCAGAAACCTGGAGCACGCGAAGCGCAACGGTTGGCCAATGCCGTATCCCGTTTTGCCGAGGATCTGGATGCCTTGCGCAGCCGTTGGGATGCCAACGGGAAAGGCTGACAGGTTGCTTACCCGAGCTGTTGGATAATGATGACGGCTCCGGAGATACCGACAAACCCATATACCAGCTTGCGTAGTACCTGATGTGGAATTCTCTTGAACAATTTCAACCCAAGGAAGGTTCCGGCTGCGATACCGCTCCAACCGGCAAGGATCAAGGGCATATCGGACCAGGCGAGTGCTCCGTGTCCGGTGCGGATGATGATCGTGCTGATATTCGATAGGAGAAAATAGCATTGGATAGTCGCAAGGTAGCTTTCCTTGGATTTCTGTGCGCTTAGAAGATATAGTGCTACCGGGGGACCGCCGATCCCGAACAGCCCGTTTCCGGTACCGGCAACCATCCCCATGATTGCCCCGGTTGTCACGGTCGGGCGGACAGTGATCCGTTCGCTATACCGAACGGTGAAGATACTTATGGCAATCAATGCCGAGCCAAGGATTATCTGCAGGCTGCTCTGGTTCATTTCAATGGAGACCAATGTGACAAGGATGCCGAAAGCAAGGGACACCACCAGAAGCGGCAACAATGTTTTCCAATCGATGTGCTTGAAGTAGATGATGGTAAGGTAGGTTGTGCTGGCCATCGCGATAACCTGACAGAGCGCGATAGCGGACGAGAAAGGAAACAGCGAAGGGAGGAATATCATGGCGAGCACCGGAAAACCGAAACCGATATTCGTTTGCAGGAACGCACCCGTGAGGGCAATGAGGAAGAGGGTGAACATGATTGTTGCCATAGGATCATCATAGCAGAGACATGGCATTCATGGTATGCTAATTATGGTAAAACTACCTGTTCCGACAAACGGTGGAGGCGATACTATGAAGATTCTTGCTATCGGAGCACATCCTGACGATGTGGAGATATGTTGCTTCGGGACTTTGGCCAGATGTGTCGAACGGGGCGATTCGGTGGTGGTCTGTTCGGTTACCAATGGAAACCAGGGTCATTCCGAGATTGTGCCCGAACAGCTGCGAATAATCAGGATGGCTGAGGGCGCGAAGGCCTCCCAAACCATTGGAGCCTCGTATTGCACACTGGATGTGGACGATATGACTCTCGATTCGACCGATAGGAACCTTCGCCTCCGTATGACCGAATTGATCCGTTCGGTGTGCCCGGATGTCATGATTACCCACGACGTCGACGACTATCATCCGGATCATGTCGCAACCGGCGAATTGGTCTTCTATTGCATGGTCCAAGCGAATCTTTCCCATGTCAAAACGGATAGTCCCGCGCTTGATGCCCCATGCATCGTCTACCACATGGACAAGGTGGGGGGTGGACTGTTCATTCCGACCGAATTCGTGGATATCACAACTACATTCGAGAAGAAAGGGCAGGCATTGGCTTGCCACGCAAGCCAGATCGAATATCTCCGCAAGAGCAGTGGCTTGCACATACTCCAAGGTATGGAGGTGTTGGCGGAATATCGGGGAATGCAGTGCGGATGCCGATACGCGGAGGGGTTCCGAGTCTCTGACAAGCGTCCGGTCCCCGCCTTCCGAGTGTTGCCATAGGCTTCAATGCACCAATGAGCGCAACCGCTCGATGGTAAGCGGGGCAGAGCCTTCGTAATGGTTGTTGACTTGCACAAACACGGTTCTTCCCCGTTCCGCCATTGTGGTGATCGTATGGGCGATATGTGTCAGTTCCCTGTCACGGGGATTGATTATCCGGTTCCACTGGCCCCCCGATTCGGTTTCCATCTCTTCCCGATCCTCTCCGTGGAGACGGACACTCACCGTCTCACCGATCAATTGTTCGTACCGTTCGATAGTCTGGGAAATATCGTCCATCCAGTACCCTTGAATCAGTACCGGTGCGATATGACGTTTCGCCAACCAGGAGAACCAATCTCCATCCAGCCATGCGGGATTGCGCAATTCGATTGCGTAGGGAAGTCCTTGTGGAATCTCTTGGAAGAAGCGATCCAACCTGCGCATGAACACCGTCTGGTTCTCCATACTTCGCTTGTTCAGATATCCGAATTGGAACATGAGCAATCCTATCTTCGGCCGCATCGGTTCCAACGAGGCTATGAACGCATGCATGAGCGATGGATCGAGGAAAAATTCGTTAGGCCGTAAGGTTCCCTGCGATTCCTTGTCATGGAAAGGTCGGGTAAGTGCGTTTGGACATTTGATGGTGAACTTGAAGGTTTCCGGGGTGGCTGCACCATATTGCACGACTGTATCGTGTTTGGGCAAGCCGGCACTCCGTTTGCCCAACGACCAGAACCATTGGTCTATCTCCACCATATCGTACTGTTGGGCATACTCCGCCAAGAAGCTGTCCTGATCGATGTTGGAATAGACCAGATCCCGCCACGAAGGATATTTCCAAGAACAGGTTCCGAACAGTATTGTTCCCATGATCTCAATCTACCGTTGCCACGTACGGCAGGCAAGTGGTGGGAGTAGGGGCTCACGAATTCTTTTGACACCCCCGTGGACGAACGTGTACTGTGAACCAATGGCTTTTATCATCTTCTTGCTTCTCATGATTATTTCCTCGGTCGCCGCCTGGTACATTACCAGAAAAGAAAAACGGAGCTTCCGGAGTTGGACAAGCGAGCAGCTGTTGCATTTGAGGTTGAAGAAGGGGTGGTTCCATGCGAACGAGGATCCCCATCAATTTCTCTCGCTACAAGGTCTGGTGAATGAAAAGCCCTATATCATGCCGGCTCCACTGAAGTTGCTTGGTGTTATCGAACGCAAGGTGATCTCCAATCTCGATTGCGTTGTCTTGCAGGAACGTAGTGGAACGACAAACCTGAGGATACTCTATCTGCATGGGGGAGCGTATGTCGAACAACCGATTCTTCCCCATTGGCTTTTTCTCGACAGGATCAACAATATGTGCAGGGCGATCATCACTGTTCCCCTCTATCCGAAAGCACCGGTACACACATTCGGGGAGACGACCGATCGGCTGCTCGAACTTTATCGGAAGATGTTGGAAGGAGCGAAGGCAAGGAACATTGTCATCATGGGTGACTCTGCGGGGGGAGGATTGGCAATGGCCTTGTCGCAGCAGATAGCATTGTCGAATCTCCCCATCCCCAAGGCAACCATCCTGATTTCTCCGTGGTTGGACATTACTTTGCGCAATGCCGATATAGATGCCCTCGAAACAAAGGATCCCATGCTGAACAGGCGCCATCTGCAAACAATGGGACAAGCATGGGTAGGGAATGGGGATCCCAACCATTGGCTGGTAAGCCCCATAAATGGTCCCCTCGTTGGACTTCCCCCATTGTCACTGTTCATCGGCACCCATGAGCTTTTCCTTGCCGATGCACGCAAGTTGTTGCTGCTGTGCAAGAGGAATGGGGTAAAAGTCGACTATCAGGAGTATCCCAAGATGAACCACGATTTTCCGTTGTTCCCTATTCCCGAGGCATGGAAAGCACAGAAACACATCGTGGATATCCTCAAGAGGTAACGGAACCTTTCATTGCCAAACGAAGCGAGGGGAAAGGGACCACGAAGTGGTCACTCTCCCGAGCGAGTGCAGGCAACGTGGGGTGACCGAAGGAACTCCTCATGCCAAACGAAGCGAGGGGAAAGGGACCACGAAGTGGTCACTCTCCCGAGCGAGTGCAGGCAACGTGGGGTGACCGAAGGAACCTCTCATTCGACTTTGCGATAGGACCCATCGACATATATCAACTGGTCACCCGCAACCGAATCCACTGGGATCTCCTCGAATGGAATGTTAACGGTACGATCGTCCGTCGCATTGCACACTGCGTAATCTTCCTCGAATCGTTCAATCCTGTAAAAAATATCCATACATCCTCCTTGTCGGGTATGCGCGGGTAGTGTGCTCTGGTAATATCATGGTGGTATGCCAGCTATGGCAACTATACGGGAGCCCGGCTTTGTTTTCCCGGACCGTATGCGCCGCTGTGAACTGCCTGTCGGTCATGGTGGACAAATATATTGCCATCAGGCCTCCTGAGGCCATTATGGATGACAATTCTGCACCTGTCAAACAGAGATTCTTCAAGAAACGCATGCATCGCCCATAGTTTTTTTCACCAAAACTTGCATTTCCCGGTAGGTTGGCGTAGAATACGCGTTTATGAGTGGAGAAGTCGGATGATCGATGTTCGCGTACATTCCAGCAGGCACCTCGAGACAAAAATCACCTATCCCATTTCGGAACATACTTCGTATGACAGGGATGTGAATTATTATATCTTCACTCCAGCCCAATTGCATGTCTCTGCCGATTTCATCTCAGATGAAGCGATGTTGAGAAAGTTTCAGGCCCACGCCCGCTACAGCTCACCGGAAATCACCTTGGATGAATTGTTGGACAAGGGAAACAGGACGAGCCCATTGGTATTGCTGGAATCGTATACACAACAACGTGTCGAACGGTCGGGTGACGTTGCCGATACGATTTTCATGCATGAGCTGCAAACACTTTCCAACTCGTTTCGGCATGAATCCGGCATAATCTTGTCCGAATGCAGGGAACTTGCCAAGGAAAGCAAACTGGACGAGCTCCGTGGATTGCTCCAGGATTGGTACAAGGAAACCGGATATGCCCTTGAGCGGTTCAGGGCAGTATTGAAAATGATGCGGGTATTGTATCCCACCGGCAACCGTATGGTGACCGCATTCGAGTGGGCCGATGAAGCGATCAGCCTGGTGGTGGAGAGCACCAGCCTTGAAATGTACCTTTCGTTGGAGCCGCTGTTCGGTGAATTGCAGGATTCCGCATACAACCTGTTGCGTCATTCGCGGTCGGAGCTCGGGTATCGTCGCGAGCAGAAATACGAATCGGTTGTCAGCAAGGGCAACCGGTATTCGACTGAAGCTGTCGCCTACCGGTCGGGAGTACTCAAGAAATGGACCCAGTCGGTACTGTACCTTACGCCGGTCCATTCGAAAGCACCACAACGGGTCGCGGGAGTCCTGGCAGGAACGGCCGCTGCCATAGCGATGACGTTCGCTACACTTGCCGCCATATTCGCCGAAACCTTCTTCTTGAAGAACAGTATGCAATGGGCCTTGTTGGTGATTCTTGCCTATGTGTTCAAGGACAGGATCAAGGAAGGGTTGCGGGCATTCTTCTCGCGTGTCGTTCCGCGCCTGCTCGCAGACCAGATATCCTCCTTCATTTCCCCGCGTACCGGCAGGAGGTTGAGCAGGACGAAGGTGGTCATACACATCAAGAAAGCTTCCGACGTGCCGCAGGAAATACAGGACAAGCGTCTAGAGGATGGCAACCCGTTCCAAGACATGTTGCCCCAAGAGGACGTCGTCCACTACACCCGGTTCGTCAAGATTTTCAAGACCGAGAAGGATAAGGCCATAGGGCCTTGGATCAATGCGATCACTGTCATAACACGTATCCGGATCGACGATTGGTTGAAGGAAATGGACGACCCGAGCGATGTCATGTATGTGGCATCGGGTGATGGTGATTTTGAGCAACAGAACAGCGACAGGGTATATCATGTCCACCTGGTGGTCACCGAGACGTCCAAGAAGCAGAATATCGACGATATCCACCATTACCGCATTATCATGAACAAGAAGGGAATATTGCGGATGGAAACATTGGACAGGCCCAAGTGAGCGAAAGTGCTAGGCCAGATCCAATGCAGGCGCGATTTCACGCATGCCTTCGATCGTAAGCTGGATGACCTGGTCGAGCTCCATACCTACCATCTGTGCTCCCTGGGCAATCAGGTCCCTGTTCACTCCAACCGAGAAACCCTTGGTCTTCCACTTCTTCTTCACCGATTTCACTTCCAGGTCCATAAGGCTTTTCGAAGGTCGCATGAGAGCCGTGGCTGTGACCAATCCAGTCAGCTCATCGATGGTGAACAGGACTTTTTCCATGGGATGTTCCGGTTCGACATCGCTGCATAAGGTCCATCCGTGGGACACGACCGCATGGATGATATCGTCGGAAACCCCGGCAGCTGTGAGGAGTTCGGGAGCTTTTTTGCAATGTTCGTCGGGATACTGCTCATAATCGATATCGTGCAGGAGCCCTACGACCCCCCAATATTCCACGTCATGTCCCATTTCCCGCGCAAAGCGACGCATGACAGCTTCCACTGCCAATGCATGTTTGTAGAGGCTGTCCGAGGAATTGTATTGCCTGTACAATTGAAGAGCTTCCGTTCTGGTCATCGTATCCTCCAAGGTCAAAAAAATACCATATATACCAATTTGTATCATCTGTACCGGTTTGCCGCAATATCTCTGGTAAAACTTTCCAATCCCCCTTTATCACATGACCTCTATGTGGTATGCTTTTCATATCTTTGGCGTTGCCGATATGGCGATGGATTCTTTTCATGCAAGGAGGATGCTATGTCTACTTCAGACGATGGCGGGAGTTTACGCTATCGCCCATCAAAAAAATACATTTCAGCGATCCTCCCGAACCAAGCCGCCATGTAGTTTCAGCCCTGACAGGGTTGCTGGTTCCCGGGGAATGCCGAGGAGGAACCATGATCACAATCCGAAACGATATTGCCAGTAGAATTCCAGGTGACAACGAATCTGCAGGCGGATACACATGGATCGATGCCCGTGAAATCACGCGGGACGATATTACCGAATTGCAGGAAGACTACGCTATCAGCTCGGAACTTCTTGCGGACATCATGGACTTGGACGAACAATCCCGAATAGAAAAGGAAGACGACTATGTGGCCCTTATCGTGAGGCTTCCGGCCTTTGCGGATGATAGCCATGGCATCAACCAATATTGCGTTCCGCTTGGCATTGTCATGATGAAAGACACCATCATCACCATTTGCCAGAGCGATAGCGTGATTCTCGAGGACTTTGCACGAAACCGGTTCCGGCAGTATCCGGTGCAAACGCAGGAGGGCTTTGTCATCAGTCTCATGGGGCGGGCGGCAATGGTCTTTATCCGGTTGTTGAAATACCTGAACAGGCAAAAGAACCTGATTGAAGAAGAATTGCATAAATCCGTCCGGAATGACGAACTTATCCAATTGCTCTCCATCCAGAAATCACTTGTGTACTTCACCACCAGCCTCACGACCAATGAAATCCTCTTGGAGAAATTGCAGAAGTCGCCGTATTTCCGCGTAAATACCGAAGAGGAGCGGGAATTCCTGGAAGATATCATCATCGACAACAAGCAGGCTATCGAGATGTCCAACATCTACTCGTCGATCCTTACCGGGACCATGGATGCCTTCGCTTCGGTCATCTCCAACAATCTCAGCATTATCATGCGAAGGCTCACGGTCATTTCTATCGCCTTCATGTTTCCAACCTTTCTCGTCGGGTATTACGGTATGAACTTGAAGCTTCCCTTCGCAGGGAATCCGTTCATGATGTATTGGATCATTGGAATCGGTCTCGTCGCCGGATTTGGAAGCACCTATATTCTGAGCGACAAGCGATCGCGGAAACGAGCGGAACGGCACTTGGAATCGGCAAGGAAACGTCGGGAGAAGCAACGGCGTTCCAATCGCCGCAAAGGGCGCGTCCGGGAGGATTGACTGTGCGGCTGGTTTCCTATACATTGCCTCCAACCTCCAAGGAGTGGGGTAATGATGGAAGCTCTCTATTCGCTCTGCGATCGGTTTTCCGAGTTTTCCGTATCCAGCCAATGGCGATCGCTATTGGATTTGTATCTACATATTGAAAAAGAAACTACATCCTTCCAGACAACCTATGGCGTGACCTGTCCTCCAGGGTGTGGTACCTGTTGCGAGCACTTTGTTCCCGACCTGACCGAATTGGAGGCTTCCCTGATAGGGGCCTACCTGCTTTTCGTGAAACAAGACCCATCGGTGGTCGCAAGATTCTCCGCATGCGAAGCCTCCAGCGGTACCTGTCCGCTCTACGATCCCGACTCGCCGTACCACTGTACCGTGTACCCCGTCCGGGGTATGATCTGCCGTCTGTTCGGAGCCTGTCCCTCGGAGGATAAATTTGGAAATCCAGTCTTCCGCAAGTGCAAATACAACACCGCTGTCCAATCTCCTGTCCTTTTGGATGCAAAGGATTTTGGTGTCGGTGCCACGGTTATCCCGACCATGCGGAAACTGTCCGTTCAATTCTCGGCCTTGGAACCGCTCGCCGCAACACTACCGATAGCGGAAGCGGTTACGCGATCCCTGTCTCGGTTGCAGTTCATCGCGGCCCATATGGGTAGCGATTCTCATGACGATGACAACGGTGGTTCGGACCCCTTGGTTCCAACTCCCACGCCCTTGGCTTCCTGATTTCGTTTCCCGAGTATCCGGATGACACCAAGGCAAGCAAGCATGGCAAGCGGATAAGCAGTTCCTGCCAGCATTCCCACACGCAATGGGGAAAGGGTGGCCGATGCTGGCACAAAGTCCGCTATGAGTCCGAGCAACCACGGTCCCACAGCAGCTCCGGTATCTCCTCCCGCGGCAAGGATCGCAAACATCGACGCTCCGGCAAGAGGGAAGCGATGTGCGGCATTGACTACCGAACCTGGCCACAACAGCGCGACACCAAGCCCGCAGCCGGCACACGCTACCAGAGAAATCCACGGGATGGGGGAAAGCGCAGCCACAAGGTAACAACCCGCGGCAAAGAACGATCCCCAGAACATGACATGCCACACATCGATATTCTTTCCATATTTGCCATAGAGCATTCTTCCTGTTCCGAGCAAGGCGGCGAACAGGCAGAGGCCCAACAAGTCGCCGGTGGTTTTCGAAAGTCCAAGAGTTGTCTCGGCGTACGCCGATGTCCATTGGGACATCGATACTTCCGCAGCACCTCCCAGTGCTATTCCAATTACCACCAATAGGAAAAACGGGGAAGCCAGTAGTGTCCTTGTCGAAGTCCGGTGTTCGTCCGGAACCTGGGGAGCAAGGGGGACACGGAGAAAATTGAAGAAGTTGAGCAGAGGTATGATCGACCAGATGAGGACTATGATAGGCCAATTCACACTGCCGAACAGGGCTATCATGACCGAAGTAAGCACTACCACACCGATGAACCCCCAGGCGTAGAACGCATGGAGAAGACTCATGGCAGCCGCTTTCGCCTCCGAGGGGATCGCTTGGACGATCGCGCTGAGCAGTAGCTCGAGCAACCCGCCACCGCAGGAGAATATGACTGTGGCGAGCATTATTCCCAGATAGGGATTTCCCGGGAACAGCCGGGGAGCGAACGCGAACATGACGAATCCGAGGAATACCAGCAGGTGTCCGAATGTAATGAATGGACGCACGCCATAGCGGTCCACCGGTTTGCTGAATGCCAGATCGGCCACAATCTGTGTGAAGAAGTTGATAAGTGTCAACCTTCCGACTTGTTCGAACGACAGTCCGAATCCTTGCATGAGTGTCACAAACAATAATGGCGACAAATTCGTCACCAGCGCACCTACCAGGTTACCCAGATAGCAAGCGCGGATAGTTGATGTATACATAAAGCGGATTATATACCCGGGTGACGTACCCTGTAAAGTTCGGGTATACTCATATCATGACTACACACAGCACAATTTCAGCAGTATTGTTCGACCTTGACGGAACACTCGTGGATACCTCGCGAGATATTGCCTTCGCCCTCAACGCCGCACTGTCCAGTGCGGGTGTTCCACCGGTCTCCGACAACGATTGCATGCGGTATGTCGGGAGGGGATTGCGCAACGCACTGACCTCCGCCTTGGTCGATGCAGGGGAGACCGTTGCGAACCATGATATGGACCTCTTGCTCGGCATATTGCAAAAGACATACGAAGAACATCCTTTCGACAGGGCACTGAAGTATCCGGGTATCGACCGCATGCTAGAGAAATCTGTTGCAGGTGGATATGAACTCGGAGTACTATCGAATAAGGACGATTCGTTGGTCAAGCGTATCGTAGGGGAACTCTTCGGACAGGTGCCGTTCATCATGGTTCAGGGAGCGGTAGGACATATTCCCCTAAAACCCGATCCGGCATCGGCCTATATGTTCGCACGATCCGCTGGGTGTCCTGCCGGTTCTGTGCTCTTCGTAGGTGATACCGAGGTGGATTATTTGACAGCATCGGCTGCTGGAATGCAGCCGGCAGTAGTGACGTGGGGATTCCGGAGCAGATCGGCCTTGGAATCCGCGGGGTGCGCACCATTGTTCGATACGGTTGAGGATCTTGAGACGGAGGTATTCCCATGGCGATGAAGGAACAGGAGAAGGTACTCATCTACCAAAAGGCCCAAGAGTACGTGCAGACTGAATCGGAAGCCCAATTCAAGAAGGAGATTGTCGACGCCTTGGACGAGCATGCCGACGATGAACTCTACGACAGGTTCTATACGACTCTCTCGTTCGGCACTGCGGGAATGCGTGGGGTGATCGGTGGTGGAACAAACCGGATCAACCCCTTCATGGTAAGGAAAGTCACCCAGGGAATGGCCGACTATCTGGTTTCCCAGGTTGCCAATCCTTCTGTTACCATTGCCTTCGATTCCCGCAACTATTCCGAACTGTTCGCGCGACAAGCTGCATTGACCCTCTGTGCCAATGGGGTGAAGGTGTATCTGTACAATACATTGCATCCTGTGCCGATGCTTTCCTTCGCCTTGCGTTACCTGAAGACAACAGCGGGTATTGTTATCACCGCCAGTCACAATCCTGCCAAATACAATGGATACAAGGTATATTGGTCGGATGGTGGACAAGTTACTCCTCCGCACGATATCGGTATCGCCGAGCGTGTCGCAGCCGTGGTTCCGGGGGCAATCCGCACCATGAGCCAGTCGGAGGCCAAGGCTTCGGCCTTGTTGTCGCATGTTCCCGAATCGGTGGATGAAGCCTATTATTCCATGGTTACCGAAAGTCTTGCTCGTCCCGAATTGCTTTCGAGCAGCTCCGTTACCGTCGCCTATACCCCGCTGCATGGAGCCGGGAATATTCCCGTCCGCACCATTTTGGCCAAACTCGGTGTCCACTGCGAGGTTGTGGAGCAGCAAGAGCTTCCGGATGGGGATTTTCCGACTGTCTCCATGCCGAACCCGGAAGATCCCCAAGCCATGCGGTTGGCAATTGGACTTGGTATCCAGTGCAAGGCCGATATCGTCCTGGGGACAGATCCAGACGGCGACCGCTTGGGCATTGCCATTCCTGCCGGTCCAAACAAAGACTCCTATTCGTTGCTCACCGGGAACCAGATTGCAGTCCTGCTTTGCGACTACCTGATCCAAACTTGGAAAGAACACGCCCGGGAAGGAGACAAGCAGCCTTTGGTCGTGAAATCGATAGTGACGACCGACCTGGTACGGGAAATTGCCGAAAAGAATGGCGCCGCTTGTGTCGACGTGCTGACCGGATTCAAATACATAGCCGAGAAGATTGCCGCGCTTGAGCAATCGGCGAAACAATTCTTCCTCTTCGGCTGCGAGGAAAGTTTCGGATACCTTTCGGTCCCGCAGGTTCGCGATAAGGATGCGGTCTCCACTGCCGTCCTGGCCGTAGAGATGATGAGCCATTATGCATCCAAAGGATTGTCACTGAAGGAGCGGCTCAACCAGATATACGATTCCTATGGATATTTCACCGAATCGGTGCTTTCCTTCACCTACGAGGGAAGCGCGGGAAAGCAGAAGATGGCAGATATCATGAAGGATTTCCGTTCGTTGAAAGCCTCCGATACCTTTGCCGGGTATACCATAACCGAAGCGACGGACCTGCTGCATGGTGGTCCGGATGGTCTTCCCCCGTCGGATGTGATTATACTTCGTTTCTCTACTGGGGACAAATTGGTGGTTCGGCCATCTGGCACCGAACCGAAAGTCAAATACTATCTGTTTTTCCATACCGACGGTAAGGATAGGGAATCGTTCAAGGCAACATTGCAAGAAAAGATTGCAAACTTCAAGTCGGTATTATAAAGGTCGTCACCATGGCATCATGTTTTATCTTACGAAGAAATCGTGAAAAATCTCTCTATCTGACTCCTTTCGTCGATCCGAAACTTGCTCCATCCTGGAAAGAGGATGACGATATCCACTGGCTTGCATCCACCGGGTTGAATACCCACGAAAAGGACGATGCGTTGTTCACCCTCTATACCCAAATCGATCGCGGTGTGGACCGTTGGATCCAGGACGCACGGTATATTCCCCGGTTGCTGTTATCTTCGGCGGTATTCCTGACCGTCTATTTCTTCTTTTCCTTGGCGGTACGCGATCCCATTCCCATGGTGGATGAATTGGTTCTTGCCATAGTAGCCTCCTTTCTTGCAGCGTATGCCTTGTCGAAAAGGGACAAGAAGGGTGAATTGGCTATGAAACGTCGCTTGGAACTGAAGCAGAACGCCTCCCGTTGCGACTATGGTATACAGGAAGGCCTTTCCTCGTACGAGGCGTATCTCGATGCCTGCTCGTACCTGGATACCCTTGATTTGGCCGACAGGTTGGCATTGATAGGAGATGCGGATTTGCCTGCTCTGGAAATCGCCGAATCCGAGACAGGTCCCTGGCAGCAGGAGTTCAAGGAAATACTTCTGCGGCATTTCGAGCTCACAGACCGTCCCCTGTATGCCCTGTATGTGCAAGTTATGCGCGTGCGGACATCCGAGACCGGAGACGAGGCATTCTCCGCGCGACTTATCAAGTTGGCTATGCACAAGGATCTTGACCTTCCGTTGCTCGCATTGCTGGTGGTGGCTTCGAAGCAATAACACCACTTCTGCAGTATATTCTGCATGAAATACTGTTCGTTCGATGCATACACCAAGCGAATTACGAAGATTTTGGTAGGATTTCCCATTGTCCTGCTGCTCGCGATGCTGGTGACTGGGGTTGTCGGAATTGCTATCGGATTCTCCAGGAGTGTGGCAGTCATGCTGCTGGTGTGGAGTCTTTGTTCCCTGGTACTGGTACTCAACCATTCGAACGGTCCCAAATGTGTTGCACAAACCCTATTTGCCCTGTGTCTTTTGTTCACTGCCTGTATGCAGATGGAATTCTTGGCACGAAGGAACCCACCGCACTTCGGTTATCCTCCGATTCGAGTCGTGCATATCGTGGGAACGACCCGTTTCGATTCCACATCGACAGAAAAAGACAATTGTGTGCTGCAAATCACCCTCGAATCGGCTGGCACCAGGTTCGGGGATATGGCAACAGCAACAGGGTCCCTTGTTGTGATTGGTCTTGCCGACACAATGGTTCCGGCCGGTATGGCATGTGAAGCCTATGGGGAGCTTGTCCGTACCGATACGAACGGTTGGCTGTTCATCTCCTCACGCCTGGAATGCACATATTCGTCTTCCTTATTCCAATATCTATCGACGAAACGAATGCATCTTCTCCACATCTTCTCGCAACGTCTCGACACATTGGATGGAACCGCAGCCACCTTGGCAAAAGCTTTGTTGCTGGGGGATTCGGGGGCGCACGGGAATCCCTTGCGGAAAATAGCAATCGGAAGCGGATGCGCCCACATCCTGGCTTTGTCGGGAATGCATCTCCACTGTCTTGTCCTGATCCTGCTCTTCTGCGCAAACAAGGTGGTGGGGAAGCGGATTGCACAACCGCTGGCATGTATCGGTGCCATAGTGTATGTCTGCATCGTGGGATTCAAACCCTCTCTCATCCGGGCTTTGGTATTGCTTTGTCTCCGTCCGTTGCGTCATAGGCTTGCGAGCCTACAATTGTTGGCCATTGCCTGCATGGTGCAGGTCTTCGCATTTCCCTGGACCATGAACTCGACGGGGGCGCTTCTCTCGTATTGTGCCTTGTTCGTCATCATGGTCTGCTCTACGCCAATTGCAGGGACCTTGGGGTTCTTCATGCCAAAATGGTTGGCTCTCGTGCTGGGAACCACATGTGCGGCATCGGTGGGTATCGCCCCGATTTCCCTGCGGGTATTCGGGTCGTGGCATGGCATAGGTATCGTGCTCTCACCACTTGCGACTCCGCTTGCACTGGTCGTATTGTTCTGTTCCCTCGTGTGGTTGGTGTTGCCATTGCCCCCGGTTGGGTTTCTCGCGGCGCAGTCGTCACGTATGTTCCTCGACCTGATGGAATGGGGAACCGAATGGTCTGCACGACACTCCTTCGATAGTGATTTTTCCGTATGGTTGTGGAGCATGGCGGTGCTGTTGACTGCAACTGGAATTCTCAAGTATGCTTGCCAGACCATTCGGGAAAGGAATAGACGAGCCTATGATTTGGGATTTTCCCTACGATTCGCCAAACGCGATCATCGCATTGCTAGAGAGCCACGGATTCGCGATGTCGAAGAAGTTCGGGCAAAATTTCTTGATTTCTCCTTCGGCACGCCAAAAGATAACCGATTGCCTGCAACCGCTGTCTGGTCGTCGCGTCTGGGAAATAGGTCCCGGAATAGGCGCTCTGACAACGCTGCTCCTCCAGGATGGAGCGCAGGTAACCGCATTTGAAATAGACCACGGCTTCTGCAGGATACTACGGGAGGAAGCTTTTCCAGATGAGGACAGGCTGGTCCTGATCGAAGGAGATGCGCTCAAGACTTGGCATTCGATCTACGAACAGGAAGGTGTACCCGATCTCATATTCGGCAATCTGCCATATAACATCGGCTCCATCTGTATCGCCCGGTTCCTCGAATCACAGTGTTTGCCCCAACGGATGGTATTCACACTCCAAAAGGAAGTCGGCGAGAGGTTGGGGGCAGGTCCGGGATCCAAGGCATGGTCGACCCTTTCCATACTCGCCCAGATCGATTACGAGGTCGAACAAGTAGCACTGGTCAAAGGCAGCTCGTTCTTTCCGCCTCCCAATGTCGATTCGGTGGTGGTCCGCATGGAGAAGCGTCCTCAACCGTTGGTGAAGGTCGAGATCAGGGATGTGTTCCTCCAACTCATGGACGACTTGTTCACACAACGCCGGAAAACAGTCCGGAACAACCTGTTGCATGGAAAGGCCGGTTCGCGGCATGGTAAGGATATGGTTTTGCAGGCTTTGGCCGATGCGGATATCCCGGAATCGGAACGGGCGGAAAAGCTTGGATTCGAAGAATTGTTGCGCTTGGCGGAAGCTTTCACAACACTATAGCGTCCATATCATCAATCTTTCCATGCGTCGATCCAAGTGCCCTTGCGGTATCTGTGGTAGTTGAGGAGACCCCTGACCACAAGGTCGGCGACCATGCATCCCCAGGCTGCCTCAAGGCCGAATCCGAATCCAAGTATGAGGATCGATGCAGGAATCAGTCGAACTATCCACATGCCGATCAACGAGTTGATGAATGGCCATTTGGTATCTCCGGCACCGCGAAGGATGCCGCTGATGACTATGCTCAGGGCAAAGAACGGTTCGGCGAAGGCCTCGATCCGCAAGACCCGAGAACCGAGTTCGATGACTGCCAGATCGGGTGAGAAGAATGCCATGAGTTGTCGAGAGAATATGTACATGAGCAAGCCGGTCCCAGACATGAGCAGGACACCCCATCTGAGACTGCGTTTAGCGAAGTCGAGCGCCATTTCCCGTTTCTGTGCTCCCAGGGATTGTGCGACCAAAGTGGTCGCTGCCAGGGAGAAACCACTGACCGGCATGTAGGTTATCGATTCGGCAGTGATTGCCAGATGATGTGCAGCCAACGAGACTGTACCTATCCTGGTAACAAGGACTGTGAGGATTATCTGCCCGATGGATAGTGTCGCCCGTTCCAATGCGAGCGGTGTACCCAATCTGAATACTTGGCGCATGACACTCCAATCGACTTTCCATGATACTCCGCGAAATGGTGTTCGCAACGGAGAGTCCTTCAACACGAGTACCCCGAAGAGAATCAATGCGCTGAGCGCCGTTGCTCCAGCCGTTCCTATCGCTGCGCCCTTCACACCGAGACCTGCCCCCGGCATCAAGAAGCCCCACCCGAACAGGCTGACCTGCCGCGTCGGGAATATCAGGAGGTAATTGGCAACAATATTGGCGACATTGGTGATGATGTTGGCGATCAATGGGGAACGGGTATCTCCGGAACTCCGAATCAAATTCGCCATATAGGCAAAGAGGATGGTAAAGGGGTAGGCCAATGCGATTATGCTCATGTATGTACCCGCTACAGGCACAACCTGATCTTCCACACCAATCCAGACCGGCAACGTTCTCGCGATGCTGAGCATAAGGGTGGTAACGACTACGGAGAATCCGGCAACGGCCAACAATGCCTGTCGGACGGTGTGTTGCACGGCAGTATTGTTGCCCGCTCCAATCTGGCGTGCCGCCAATACGGCGAACGCGGCACCGAACGCATACATCATGCCATTTACAAGCCAAATGGTCGAACTGTTCGCTGCCACGGCTGCAGTCGCGACTGCCCCCAACGATCCGACCATGGCTGAATCGACATAATGGACCATTGTCTGGAAACTCTGGTCCAGGATAACTGGCCACGCAAGCAACCAGATGGTACGTGCCGGCGTCTGGGAAGGATCGAGTAGTGAACTATAGTGTCGAGAACTCATGGATCGATTCCCTTCCGTTGTTTGATGTGATCGATCAAATCGCTACCTGGCATGGGTCTGGCGAACAGAAAGCCTTGCACACGTGTGGCTCCGGCCTCGGAAAGCAGTGCAAGCTGCTGCTCGGTCTCCACTCCCTCCGCGACAATCTTTTTTCCCATGCTTGTAAGCATCAACATGATCGATTCTATTAGAGTATAATTCTTTTGGCATGCTTGGACGATACTCTTGTCGACTTTAACAGTACTAAAAGGCAAATTTACCAGATATTCCAAATTGGAGTACCCTTTTCCGTAATCGTCGAGGGAAAAGCTGATTCCGTTGGCTGCCATGTAGTCCATCGCCTCCTTGACACGGTCGAACGACTCGACGATCACCGATTCCGTCAATTCGAATTTTATGTTCCAAGGGGAAACGCCATGTTCACGAATCACATTGAGAAGGTGCTTCTCCATCGACGGTTCCAGGAAGTTGATCGCCGACAGGTTTATGGCAATCCTGGAAAGGTGCGACGGATAGGCTTCCAACTCCTTCCATAGCAAACACACCTGGTGGAGGATCATGTAGGTGAGGTCTATGATCAAGCCGCTTGTTTCTGCGATCGGAATGAATTCGGCGGGTGAGATAGGACCCAAGGAGGGATCGTCGATACGTGCGAGCGCTTCGGCGGAAAAGATGTTGAGTGTTTGGGTTTCGAAAATCGGTTGGTACAACACCTGGACGGAGTCTGTTTCCAGTGCGAACCTGATAGCCTGTTCGACATCACGTTTCCGCTGGTGAATGGCACTGATATCCCGTGTATAGCGAGCGACCGCCAGCGCATTGCCGCTTTTTGCCTTGGCCAGCGTAAGATCGATGGCGTTGATCATTTCTTCGGTATTCTGCAAGTGCCCCGGAAATGGCACAAGGGCAAGCCGTATGTCGGTGCGTGCATTCGTTCCACCTATTTCCCAGGACGCCTCGAACCGTTGTCGGATTGTACGCAATGTCCGTTGGATATCCTCTTCCTCCACCTCCCGCAGGATCAGGCCGAACTGGTCCCCTCCGTACCGGTATACGGTCTTGTCGTAGGCGACCCTCCCAAAGAAATTTCCCACTGCCTTCAGCAGCCTATCGCCATTGTGCTGTCCGAACTTTTGGTTGAAGTACTTGAAATTCTCGATATCGGCGATCAATACGGTACCACGAGCAGTCCCGTTGAACAGTTTTCGCAGCTTGTTTATGAAAGCACCCCTGGTAAGCACTCCAGTCAATTGGTCGATGGAAAACCTTCGGTTCTGGATAATCAGGTAGGTGGTGAGGGCTGCTATGCTGATGGCGGTGCTGACAAGCAGATGGTTTCCAAAAATCGCATAGGAGATGATCGAGATTGTCAGCATGACAGGTATGAAGGTCAGGCTCCGCCGTGTGGAGGCCAGCAGATGTTTCCATTTGTACAACACCGGTACCAGCACCCCGATTGCCCATAGGACAGTCAAGACTGCCAATACCATACGTTTGGTTTGCAAGGTGAACAGGCCGTTTCGGGGTATATCGGCGATTGATGCGATTGTGAAGATGACGACAGTTATGGCAGCGTAGGTTCCGATCCTTCTGTTGTTCCGATGCCCTTCGAACAGATTTTCCAGGACAAACATCAACCAAAGGAAAAGGGTGACAAGCAGGCAAGTCGCATGGAGATTTCCGAAAGTGCGAATAGCCCATGGAGGACAGTTGCTGTTCGATGCCGAACATACCGCACGGGAAATACCCATCATGATGGTGACCAGACCGGCGACACCAATCCTACGGAACAATCCGTCCTTGAATGTTTCGGTGAGTAGACGATGTCTGAAAGTGTCCACCAAAATGGTAATCATTACGAACAGGGCGACGAGATCGCCTTCAAATAACAAGTTCACCTATGAGCCCCACACACTGTTGTATATGGCAAATATTGTACGGGAGGTTTTTTGATATTACAAGTATAAATAATAAAATGAATGCTTCTTCAGATCGATTTGATGCATAAAAAATACAGCAGGTCGGATGTATTCGACCTGCTGTGCAGTAGTTGCGACCAAAGGTCAGTTTCCGGCTTGGGCCAGCGTGATGGCACTTGTAACCACGATATCCTCGATGCTGCAACCTCGGGAGAGGTCGCTTACCGGTTTTGCGAACCCTTGCAGGATCGGACCGTATGCCTCGGCGCCGGCGAGGCGTTGTACCAGTTTATATCCGATATTTCCGGCTTGCAGGTCGGGGAATACCAATACATTGGCTTTCCCAGCCACAGCTGAACCCGGTGCCTTGCTTTTACCGACAGATTCGACAATAGCCGCATCGAGTTGCAATTCGCCGTCGACCTGGAGGTCGGGACGTTTCTGTTGGAGAAGCTGGACCGCAGTGGCAACCTTGTCCACAAGCGGGCCTTTCGCGGAACCTTTGGTCGAGTAGGAAAGCATGGCCACCACCGGTTCGGCACCCAAATAGGTCCTGCAGGACTCTGCCGATTCCTCGGCAATCTCGGCCAATTGTTCCGCCGTAGGTTCGGGGATCGTTGCGCAATCGCTGAAAATGAAGGAACCATGTGCGCCCAGGTCCGTCTTGTCGGTCGCCATGACGAAACAGGATGATGCGCTTTTAATTCCCGGTTTGGTCTTGATGATGTGGAAGGATGCCAAAAGGACGTTGCCTGTCGTATTCTCTGCCCCGGCCACCATAGCGTCGGCATCACCCAATCTGACCATCATGGCGCCGTAGCGCAGCTGGTCGGCGATACTTTCATACGCCGCGTCCTCGGTCATACCCTTGTGTTTCCGCAACGAGTAGTATTCCGTCGCGTACTTCTGCCGCAAGGAAGAGGTCGCAGGATCGATCACTTGGATACCCTCGAGCGTAACTCCGGCAGCTTCGGCTGTCTTTCGGACTGCTTCGACAGCACCCAGCAATGTGACGCGGGAAGCCAATTTCTCATCGACTATCTTTCGGGCAGCCGCTACGGTTCTCGGCTCGGTTCCTTCGGGCAGGACTAGAGCCTTCTGCAACTGTACTGCCTTCGCTTTCATGTTCTCTGAAAATGTCATGTGAATCTCCTAGAATCGGATCGTATATTCACCCGTAGGATACCACAACGGGCGTTACAATTAAATACCTTCAGCTCACCAAGCTGCCAATTGTCTGCATTGCGGCTTCTATGGTAGGATGCGCGCATGAATGTCGGCATATATGGATTGGGTCGGTTCGGAGCCTTCTGGGCAGAGGAACTTGCCAAAAAGGTACAGGTGAAAGGATATAACCGTTCACCTCGGGAGACGCTCCCACAGGGCGTACTGTCAGCGACCGAGGATGAAGTGCTCGGGTGCGATGCGTTGATCCTCTGTGTTTCCATTTCTTCCTTCAAACGTGTTGTCGCATCCATTGCCTCCCGGATCAAACCGGGAACGGTGGTCATGGATACGTGTTCAGTCAAGACGTATCCTGCGCAGGTTATGCGGGAATTGTTGCCATCCCATGCAAATATCATAGCAACACACCCCATGTTCGGCCCCGATTCGGGTAAGGACGGCGTTGCAGGATTGCCATTGGTGTTCACACCGATCCGGTGTGATGCGGAGTCGGCTTCCACATGGAAAGCACTGTTTCTTTCCATGGACCTGAAGGTACTGGAAATGGATTGCGACCAACACGACCGCGAAGCTGCGTATTCTCAGGGCGTAACCCACTTCGTGGGACGGGTGCTCGATGAATTGCATCTTGCTCCGACACAGCTGGCTACAGTCGGATACCACCGGCTCATGTCGATAGTCGAACAAACATGCAACGATCCGATCCAACTGTTCTATGATTTGCAGAGATACAACCCGTATGCACATGATATGCACGAACGGCTGAAGAATGCGCTCGATACGGTCATGGCGGTTCTCGATGCACATGACGACACTCCCGTGGAGACCAGATGAGAGTTTTGATTTATACATTGGGTTGCAAGTTGAACCAATGCGAGAGCGAGGCGATCGCGGATGCATTTGCCAAAGAAGGGTTCGAGATCGTACGCCCCGACGAAGCTGCGGAATTATGCATTGTGAATACTTGTACGGTTACGGGAAAAGCTGAGCAAAAGGCCCGGAGGATGATCCGCAAATACGCCGTGCAGGTGCAACAACCCGTCGTTTTGGTAACCGGTTGTTATGCCCAGTTGGAAAAGGATGCCTTGCAGAACCTGTCCGACCGGGTCGTAGTGGTTTCATTGGACGAAAAACCCTCCTTGCTTGGGCTTCCCAAGCTGTTGGCGAACCATCTTGTTGCCGACTTGGACCTGTTGCAGTCGGTAAGGAAATTCGTCTCACAAGCTGGCGAGTCCAAGGTGTCGCCAACAAATTCTCCTTTCGATTACGATGCGGCGACATTCTCGTTCCACAGCAGGGCCTTTTTGAAAATACAGGATGGTTGCGACAATTCCTGCGCATATTGTCGGGTCACCATTGCCAGGGGCGATGCGGTCAGCCTGGATCTCGGGGAGGTCGTCAGGCGTTCGTTGGTTTTGGAACAGGATGGCTTCAAGGAGATCGTGTTGACCGGAGTCAATATCAGCGCGTATCGAAGTGGTGATACCTCCTTGGCCGGGTTGCTGGATTCGTTGCTGAAGCACCTTGGTCCCGCTCTCCGTTTGCGACTCAGTTCCCTCGAGCCGGACCGTCTGGATGATCGCCTGTTGGATCTGTTCGCCGATTCCAGGATACAGCCGCACTTCCATCTACCCATCCAGTCGGGATCGAATCTTGTGCTGCAGCGAGTGAACCGGCACTACGATGTGTCCCGTATGGAACAGGCGGTCGCCAGGTTGCGACAGGTCAAGGATGATCCGTTCATCGCCGCCGATATCATAACCGGCTTGCCGGGCGAGACCGACGGTGAGTTTGAGAAGACCGTTGAATTTTTGAAGGCCATGGATATCAGCCAGTTGCATGTCTTTCCCTTCTCGCCAAGGCCATTGACCGCACTGCATACGGCCAAGGACAAGGTTCCCGAAAGTATCAGGGATGAACGGGCAAAATTTTTGCGGGATTTGTCGGCAATCCATTTCCGACGATACTTGAACAGGCAGATCGGCAAAGATGTGGAACTCATTGTGGAGGAACAGAAGGGCGGAATATGGTCGGGATTGACGGGCAATTACCTGAAGATACAGGTGTTGGACACCCCTTCCTGGTTGACCAGAGGCTCCTTGGCCTCCGTACACCTCGAAAGGGATGTCCGAACCGGCATGCCGGTTGGCAGGTTCCTGGAAACTCAGACGCCCGAATAGGCGTTGAATCCACCATCGACAGGAATTATCACACCGGTTACGAAACCGGAAGCTTCGCTATCGATCAGATACTGTACAGTTCCCAACAGGTCCTTGGGATCCCCGAAGCGGCCCATGGGAGTTCCGGCGATGATCTTCTTCGATCGCGCTGTCGGCATTCCTTGTGCATCGAAGAGGAGGTTCCTGTTCTGGGCTGTCGCGAAGAATCCGGGAGCGACGGCGTTCACACGGATACCCACATGGGAAAAATGCACCGCCAGCCATTCGGTCAGATTGTTCACCGCCGATTTTGCGGCCGAATAACCCAAGACTTTTGTCAGGGGATGGTACGAGGACATCGACGAAATGTTGAGGATGCTGCAACCCGTACGCCCTATCATGTCGCCGGTGAATTCCTGTGTGGGGAGAAAAGTCCCGAGGAAATTCAGGTTGAATACGCCTTGGACGGCATCCTGGTTCAATGAGAAGAACGAACGTAGGGCAGGGTCGAGGTCGTTCTCATGGTATTCCACCGCTGTCACCGCTTCGTCCATATTGCCGCCTGCGCCGTTTATGAGGATGTCGCAAAGACCGAAGTCGGCTTTCACCTGGGCATGAACTGCCTTCAGGCCCTCCTTGTCGAGGACATCGACTTGGTAGGGTTTTGCTATCCCTCCTGCGGCCTCGATTTCCTGCGCAATCTTCTCAACTTTCGAAAGGGTTCTGTTCAGGAGGGCTACTTTCCCTCCCACCGCTGCGATATGTCGGGCGAATTCACTGCAGAGAACTCCACCCGCTCCTGTAATTACTACTGTTTTTCCTTTGATGCCGTTGCCCATTGGGTGCCTCCTGGCGATTGGATAGATGTATAGTAGCAGGTTTTTTATCACAGCTAAAGACCACAGGAGATATAATATCCTTGCTTTTCGGACTAAACATGGCTATTCTTAAAACAAAGGTGAGGAACTATGGAAGAAAAAACCGATCCGGATCTAGCGATTACTGAGAAAGGATTCATGCCTGACTCGATGAATATGGTACAGATCGAACGACGGTATGAATTGGAACAAGAAATGTTGCATGCAGTCAAATGGGGCAATCCCTACAAGGTAGAGGATGTGCTCGACATGCGACGCAAGATTTTCCCCGATCTCGTATGCTGCGGCAAAGAAAGTGCTACCGAAGCATTGCGTTGTTGCAAGAATGAGCTCGTTGCCTTGAATGCCCTCTGCCGCTTCTCTGCCAAGCAAGGTGGAGTGCAGCCGCTGTATCTCCATAGCCTGTCCAACAAATATGCGCTCATGATTGAAAACGCTGTCTCGATAGCATATCTTCACGATGTGCTCTATCCACAGATTGCCATCGATTATGCGACCGCTGTACTGGAATTCTCCATCAACAGTTACAGTCCCATGATCAAGAAGATTGTCACCTACCTGACAGTACACCTGACAGAAGACGTCCGGATAGAACAACTTGGGAAAATGCACAATACCCACATCTCGCATATCTCGCGCAAGTTCAAGAAAGAGACCGGCATGTCGATTCCAGCGTATGTCAGCAAGCAGCGGGTTGGACTTGCGAAGCTGTATTTCGAGGATGGCCAGACATCCATAAAGGATATCTCGGACCTGTTGGGGTTCAACGACAGCAATTATTTCAGCAAGGTTTTCAAACGGTATGCCGGAATGACGCCATCCGATTACATCAATTCCATACACGAACGGTAATCGGGCGAGTTCGATATCTCAGCGAATGGAAGTGGGATTGTCACATGACTTCTCCAGATTGCGCGGCATCAGTTCCCGCATGATACTTTTCGGTTCCTCGTTCTGGACCAGGGTATTTGCGGGAATGTCGTGCCGGATCCAGGCGTTCGAGCCGACAATGGTATTTTCTCCTATCGTTATGTCTCCCAGCAACGTTGCGTTCGCATAGACCGTTACTCGGTCCTTCAATGTCGGATGACGTCTGGCCCCCCGTATCAAGGTTCCGCAGGCATTCTTCGGGAAGCTCAAGGCACCCAAGGTGACCCCCTGGTATATCTTCACTTGATTTCCGATTACCGAAGTCTCGCCGATAACCACACCGGTCCCATGGTCGATGAAAAGGCATCGTCCGATTGTGGCTCCCGGATGGATATCTATGCCGGTTTGCTTATGGACGGTCTCGCTGAGCATCCTTGGAACCAACGGTACTTTCTCCACATAGAGGAAGTGTGCGACCCGGTGGATAGTCAACGCCCGTACTCCCGGGTAGGAAATGATCGTCTCGCGGATCGAGGTTGCTGCCGGGTCTCCGTCGAACGCGCTTTGCGCATCCTCCTTCATCATCATCCTGAGGGAGGGTAGGGCTTCGAACAATTTGTGCACTGCCTGCCGGGCAAGATCGTGATAAGGTTCGGTAACCTCATCCGCAAGGTTGAGAGGATTCTCATGGTACCAGGCGACAAATATCTGCTTTTGCAGGTTGTCCCCTATTTTGGTAAGCAACGAGGCCACAACTTCCCTGATTCCCGAATTGTCCATGACTCGTCGTCCGCTTCTCCCTGGAAACAGCAACTCCATGAAGTCTTCGACGATCGATTCGATTTCCATCATCGATGGAATCGGTCGGAAGCTGATAAAGCTCGCCTGTCCGTACCGTTCGAAACTTTCCATGTACGGATCGACGAACCGGTCGAACTCTGCGTGTGTTTCATCCATATGAGAACTCCTCCCGAGGATGTCTTGCCCAAAAGAATACACCAACACCTACCTTTGCTCAAGGCGACGCCCTCTACTTGAGAGGATGCTCGGAATTCCGTATAGTTGCAATGGTGCGTCCACATGGCGCGAATGGAGAAACGATGATGATGCAACAGATCCGGAACACATGGAAAGAGCTCGTTGAGAGTGAGTTGGCCCTTTATGCCACAGAAATCTTTGGAACTGCCGAAGCGGTACAGGGTGCACCGTCCTTGACCGTACAGAAGCCGCCTAAACCGGAATTGGGCGATGTGGCTTTTCCGTTGTTCGCGTATGCGAAAAGTTTCAGGATGGCACCGAACAAGCTGGCAGAGATTCTGCGGGAGCGGCTTAGGGCAAAATCCGATCTACCGGTCGGCGAGTTGTTGGTCGCAGGACCATATTTGAACGTGCGTGTGGATATTTCCGCCTTGGCAACGGAGGTCCACCAATCGGTGAACCGTGAGGGAGATGCCTATGGTTGTGGGAATATGCTTGCAGGGAAGAAGATCATGGTTGAATTCAGTTGTCCGAATACCAACAAGCCGTTGCATCTTGGACATTTGCGCAACGATGCGATCGGGGAGAGCATTTCCGCGATCCTGAAAGCCAACGGTGCCGATGTCCTGAAGGTCAACCTGATAAACAACAGGGGCGTGCATATTTGCAAATCGATGTTGGCATACCAGAAGTTCGGCAATGGGGAGACACCCGAAAGCACCGGTATCAAGGGCGACCATCTGGTGGGCAAGTATTATGTCAAGTTTGCCCAATGGGAAAAGGAGGATCCCAGTGTGACTGCCCTGGCCCAGGAAATGCTCAAGAAGTGGGAAGAAGGGGATCCTGAGGTTCTGTCCCTGTGGACACTCATGAATGGATGGACACTCGATGGCGTTGCCGAGACCTACAAGCATACGGGCATATCGTTCGACAAGTATTATTATGAAAGCAATACCTACATGTTGGGGAAGGACACTGTCATGCAGGGCGTGCAGAAGGGTGTATTCTATACGGAGGATGATGGTTCCGTTTGGATAGACCTTGCGGAAATCAACCTCGACAAGAAGGTTTTGTTGCGTAAGGACGGGACTTCGCTGTATTTGACCCAGGATATCGGTACCGCGATTTCCCGGCATGGCGATTGGCCGTTCGATTCGCTCATCTACGTGGTGGCAAGCGAACAGACATACCATTTCAAGGTTCTGTTCCATGTACTGGAGAAGCTCGGATATCCCTGGGCCTCCGACTTGCATCACCTGGCCTACGGGATGGTCAATCTCCCCGAGGGAAAGATGAAAAGCAGGGAAGGGACTGTCGTCGACGCAGACGATCTGTTCGAACAGCTGACATTGTTGGCAATGTCGGAAATCAAGGAGAAGGAACGGGAGGATGCCGTGGGCGATGTCCGGGCAACCAGCGAAGCAATCGCGCTCGGAGCCCTGAACTACTTCCTGCTGCAAGTCAATCCGATGAAGGATATGGTGTTCAACCCTTCCGAATCGATTTCCTTCAGTGGAAACACCGGTCCGTACCTGCAATACATGGGTGCTCGGATAAGCAGCATGATCCGGAAATTTTCCGATGTGGCGAAAGATTATGAAGATATTGCCTTCGACGGTTCATTGCTTTCGTTGCAAGAAGAGCGGGAATTGGTTAAACTCATCGCTGGATTCGGTGAAGTGGTCCAAGAGGCGGGACGGGACCTCAACCCATCTGCAATCGCGGCGTACTTGTATGAGCTTTCGCGATTGTTCAGCAAGTATTATCACGATCATCCCGTATTGAAGGCTCCGTCGGCACCGTTGGTGAGGGCGAGGGTCTCGTTGGTATCCATGGTGCTCCAGGTTCTCCGCAATGCATATGCTTTGGTGGGGATTCCGTTCCTGGAGTCCATGTAGGTATTACCATGCAGGTATTGCCATTAATCGGCTGTTGTGGTATAAGGTAGCCTGCACATTTTAGAGTAAGGATGTATACACATGTACGCACTGGTAGAGATTCTTGGCAAGCAGTACAAGGCGCAAGAAGGCGCAACATTGAAAGTCGATAAGATCGATATGGAATCTGGCAAAGAGCTGGAGTTCGATACAGTTGTCGCGATCGCGGATGGTGAAAAGTCCGTGTTCGGAACACCCTATGTAGAGGGTGCGAAGGTTGTCGCCACATTGGGTGATATCGTGAAGGGCACGAAGATCAAGGTCTTCAAGTACCATCGCAGAAAGGGATACCGCAGGACACAAGGCCATCGCGAGAAATATTCGATGCTCACAATCAAAGAGATTAAGGCGTAAGGAGAAATAGGCAATGGCTCATAAGAAAGGTGGCGGTAGCTCAAGAAACGGTCGTGATTCCAATTCGCAACGTCTGGGAGTCAAAAGGTTCGGCGGACAGATTGTCAAGGCCGGAGAGATTATCGTGCGTCAGCACGGCAATAAATTTCATGCGGGCGAAAATGTTGGCTGCGGAAGGGATTTCACCCTTTTTGCAAAGGAATCCGGCGCAGTGGATTTCCATATTCGCAACAACCGCAAATACGTTCGTATCCTCGCATCAGAGTGAGGATAAGGCGGTGACGCCAGAGACGGTACATGTTTGGATTTTCAGATGAGACTTATATAGACGTTGCCTCCGGAAACGGGGGCAATGGTTGTGTTTCCTTCCGTCGTGAGAAGTATATTCCCAAGGGCGGACCCGACGGCGGAGATGGTGGTCGCGGTGGCGATGTCATTTTTGTCGTCCGGAACAATCTTCGTACACTAGCCCATCTGAAACAGGTACGTACCTATCGTGCCGAGAATGGGCGCAATGGCATGGGTGACCGGTGTTTCGGTCGCGATGGTGCCGATATAGAAATTCCCGTGCCTCCTGGTACGGTCATCAAGGATGCGCAGACAGGCGAGATCATCAAGGACCTGACTGGATTGGACCGGTGGGTTTTCCTTACCGGAGGCCGTGGCGGGCAAGGCAATTGGCATTTCAAATCATCCACACGACAGACTCCCCGTTTTGCGCAACCAGGTGCCAAGGGTGTGGAACTTCGTGTCGGGATCGAATTGTTGGTAATTGCCGATATCGGATTCGTCGGTTTTCCAAACGCAGGGAAATCCTCATTGCTGAACAATCTTACCAATGCTCGGACCAAAGTGGCGGGATACCCGTTCACCACCAAAATTCCCCAATTGGGTATGTTCCGTTATGGAGACCATGATATTGTCTTGGCTGATATTCCGGGAATCATCGAAGGTGCCAGCCAGGGTGCCGGAATGGGATTCAAGTTTCTTCGACACATTTCCCGAACTGTAGGACTGGCATTCCTTATCGATTTGACAGATGAGCGCTTCGAATCCGCCTATGATACGTTGTGTGAGGAATTGCGAACGTATGCACCCAGCCTGTTGGAAAAGGGGCAGGTTGTCATAGGAACGAAGATCGACGAACCTGAAGCGACGGAGCGGTTGCTTCTGTTGCGGCAGCAGCAACCGGGTCTGAATATCCTTGGCCTCTCGAACATAACCGGTGAAGGTCTGGACGATGTGAAAAAAGCCTTTATCCATTTGGTCGGCGAATCGAACAAGCCTGTTGACGACGGCTTTACCACAACAATCGATACCGAGGCTGAATATCGCGAGGAACTATGAGAACCGCGGTAATCGGCGGGACTTTCGATCCTGTCCATCTTGGGCATATGCACTTGTTGCATTCCTTGGTCGAGCTGACGGATTACGAGCGTGTGCTGATCATTCCGGTGGCGAACCCGCCGCATAAGCAACACGAGACAGCGGTTTCTTCAGAGGATCGCTTGCGGATGCTTTCCCTTGCGTTGTCCGAGTATCATGAACGGTACCCCGACGACCGACCGGTAGAAGTTCTTGTCGATTCTTGCGAGATCGAACGTGGAGGAACTTCCTTCATGTTCGATACAGTCCAGGACTTGACCAAACGCTATGAAATCGATGGAAAGGTAGGCATGGTGATAGGGGACGACCTCTTGTCCGGATTGCGAAGATGGTATCGGTTCGATGAATTGCGTCACGAGGTGGAATTCATCATTTGCCGACGTTCCCTGGAACGGCCACCCCAGGTACTTCCTCCCGGAGTACTGGGACGTTTCCTGGAAAATCCGGTCATGGAAGACTCTTCCACCCATGTGCGTTCCCTTCTGGCGAATGACAAGGTCTCGGAAATGGATTTGTCTTCACTCGTGCCAAAATCTGTCGTACACTACATATTGGATCATGGATTATATAGAGCTTGACCAGTATGTCTCCAAACATGTTTGTGAATCGCGTCTGGCGCATTGTCGTTCAACGGCATTGCAAGCCGAGGCGCTGTTGACTCGATTCGAACCGACCCGAGAAGGGACTGCCGGTCGAGTGATTGGGCTTTGGCATGATGTCGCACGCGAGTGGGGGGAACCCCAGTTGCTCGACTATTGCCTGTCGAACGATGTCGATATGGAACCTGAAGAGATGAGGCACCCCATGTTGCTTCATGGAGCGGTAGGTGCCCATCTGCTGCTGTCCTTCGTTCCCGGAACAGAGGATGCATGGTGCAGTGCAATACGGTGGCACACCCTCGGGTCGCCGGATATGGGATTCTTGGGCGCGGTACTGTTTGTAGCCGATTATCTGGAACCGTTACGCACCTATCTCGATGCAGACTCGAGGAAAGAACTGTTGGGCATGGATTCCTTGGAAGACATGTGCCTGGAAGTAGCCCAACTGCAGGTAGAGCATATACGGCAAAGAGGCAGGACTCCAGCGAGCTCGACCCTGGCCTTGGCTGGATTCCTGCGGCAGGGAGGATCATTCTGCACATGAGACGTGTGGCAACGATTCTTCTGGTGCTCTGCGTGTCGGCGGTGACCGTATCTTGTTCCAAACAGCCTTCATTGGATGTCTGGTATGGATATTCGGACCGGTATGGCTTCATGGTCGTGTCGGTGGAGAAGGGAAAGGCTCTTGTTGTCGCGGCGATTCCGCAATCGGTCCTGGAAGACTACCGTAGCGTGCTGGCGGCCCAAGGTGTCGAATCCGACAATCTGGGTGCTATCCAATCCTTGTTCGGCTTGGAAGCAAACCATTACCTGAAGGGAGATGCCCGGCAATGGTCGGCCGTTGCCGAACAATTGATGCGGGCCGAGGGGTTGCAGTATCGTGGCGTCCGGCCATCGGTCGATGCGATTGCTCGCCTGCTGGTCAAACACGCCGGATACTTGAGTAAACATAGTACTATCGGTACACTAGGGAGTCTTGGCGGACCGAAGACGGATAGCGATGATATCGTATCCGCTTTGAAATTGTTGGAAAAGCGAGTTCCATTGCTGCGCGTGTATGATATGGGGAGATTTCTGTCCGAGGGGATGGAAACTGGACATTTGCAATGGTGGATAGGAACATGGACAGATCAAGTATTGCGTGAAGCAGTACTCGAAATAGGAGTTAATTAGCATGATGGATGATGCGACAAAACTATTGGCAGCTGAAATAGCCCAGTTTGTCACCGACCACAAGGGACTCGATCCTGTGGTGATCGATGTTTCGGAACATACTGGATGGGCCGATTGTTTTATTGTGGCTACAGTCAATAGCTTGGGACATCTCAGGGGTGTCACAAAAGAGCTGTGGGGTTTCCTTGCGGACAAGGGGGTCACTGTCCTCAACCGGCACAAGAGTGTCGCAGGGGATGGTTGGGAACTTGTCGATTGTGGGAATATCCTTATTCACCTCATGAGTGCCGAGCTGAGGGAATTCTACGCATTGGAGAAACTCTGGCACGCCGGAGAGAAACTCGACTTCGTGGCACTGGTTGAAGAGGCGCAGGAAAACTAGCATAGCCGGAAAGTTCAACCTTGCTACAAAAAAAGACGCCCTTGGGTACGAATCCCAGGGCGTCTTGCCATATCGGGTGCTTGTCGCGTCAAGTGGTGAGCAGATCCTCGTCCGAGGCATATTCCCGATTCTTGATCGATTTGAACATCTTCACCAGTTTCTGTACTGTCAACGACTTCTTCTCCTCTGCTGTGAGGTCCAGGATGATGCGTCCCTCATCCATCATGATCAACCTGTTTCCAAAGTCAATCGCGTGTTGCATGTTATGGGTGACCATAAGCGATGTGAGCTTATAGCGTTCGATGAATTGTGTGGTGAGATCCATGACGATTTGTGCATTCCGGGGATCCAACGCAGCAGTGTGTTCATCGAGCAGGAGCATCTGTGGACGACTCAATACCGTCATGAGCAATGTCAATGCCTGCCGTTGTCCACCGGACAACAGTCCGACATTATCCTTGAGCCGATCTTCCAAGCCCATTGACAACTGTTTCAGTTCTTCCTTGAAATATCCCCTCTTGCTGGCATTCAGGGTTATCTTCAACCCTTTCATACCCTTGTAGAGGGCAGTGACCATATTGTCTTCGATGGACATCTGCGCAGCAGTACCCTTCGTCGGATCCTGGAAAATGCGGCCTATAGTGAATGCCCGCTTGTATTCAGGGGTATTCGTGACATCCTTGCCGTTCAAGGTGATCTTGCCACCAGTAACCGGGAATGTTCCACTGATCAAATTGAACAGTGTGCTTTTCCCTGAGCCGTTGCTTCCGACTACGGTAATGAAATCTCCATCGTTGACCGTAAGGTCTATATATTCTATCGCTGTCTTCTCGTTGACCGTTCCCGGGTAGAAGACCTTGGAGATCTGTTCAATTTTCAACATGGCCAGCCTCCTTGTCCAATGCTTCCCGACGTTCCTTGTTGCGACGCAATGCCTTTTTGCGCGCATCGGCACTCGATGCGGCATTCCTTGTCTGGGCGACTATCAGGGAAATGATCACCAGGATACCGGTGAGTAGCTTCAGGTCGCTCGGTGTCAAGTTGATGTAGTATCCATAATATCTACCCAAGAACATGAGGGCCTTGTATATGATGGCGCCGAAAATTACCCTCAGGGTGATCAACGATATCTTGTTGCTGTCGAACAGGAACTCGCCGATCATGATTGCCGCGAGTCCTTGGACCACCATTCCTTGTCCCAGGTTCGCATCCGCGAAGCCCTGGTATTGGGCCAGCAATCCACCTGAGAGCGCGATGAGTCCGTTCGAGAGTGCCATGCCGATCACTTTCAACAGCTTGGGATCGATACCCATGCTGACTATCATCTGTTCATTGCTTCCCAACGCACCGATGGCGATTCCCAGATCGGTACGGAAGAAGACATCTATCAGTTCCTTCACGATCAGCACAATAATCAGCGTTCCCACCAACAGGGCCCAGGGATTGGACAGCATGGAAAAGATCTCGGGGAATCTGGTGTACAAGGTTTCGATTCGGAGCAATGGTACATTCGCCCTTCCGCCCAAGATGCGGATATTGATCGAATACAGCATTGTCATGGTAAGGATTCCGGCAAGCAATCCAGGAACCTTCAAGCGGTTGTGGATAGTCGCGGTGATCACGCCGGCAATCGCTCCGGCTCCAGATGCAAGCAAAAGGGCTGTTGCCAGCCCTGTTCCGTTAACTATCGCCATAGTCGCTACGGCGGCTCCTGTAGCAAAGGAGCCGTCGCAGGTAAGGTCGGCGAAATCAAGTATCCGGTATGATATCAGCACACCGATTACCATGATGGAAAAAATCAATCCATCTACAAAAATACCTTCTAACATTAGAACTTCCTATTTGACGATTTTCTGACCATTCTGGTATACCACAGCTGCGGTCTCCAGTAAATCGGCAGGAATGGAAATTCCCAATTTCTTTGCGACATCCAGGTTGAACCAAAGCTCGAAGTCTTCAGGGTCGGTCAGGAACTTGGTTCCGATTTCACCAGGTTTCTTGCCGTCCAACAACTGCGCGACGATTTCTCCGGTCGCCAATCCAATCTTGTAATAGTCGAATCCCCAGGCGACCAGGAAGTCCAAGCCACCCACATTCGACGGGTCGGCGGTCATGAGTGGGACACCAGCCTTCGAAGCGACGTCGTCAACCGAGGGAAGTGCCGAAATGACCGTATTGTCGGTAGCGATATAGATCGCATCGACTCGACCGATGATCGCCTGTGTGGCTTGCATGACTTCGGATGTATTCGCGACTGCGGCTGGAACGAATGCCACGCCGAGTTTCTCTGCCGCGGCTTTTGCCTGTTCCATGAGGGTGACTCCATTGGCCTCGCCGCTGGCATAGATATTGCCGATGGTCTTGGCTCCCGTGAGTCTCACCAGCAGCTCGATCTGGGCTTCCACAGGGTTCATGTCGGAAACACCGGTCACGTTGTCCGAATTGGGGGTCGTGTACGTGGTTACCAAGCCTGCCCCGAGAGGATCGGTGATGGCAGAGAAGATGACCGGGATATCACTGAATACGTTCACCAGGGCCTGGGCCGTCGGTGTCGCGATTCCCACGACCATGTCCACACGGTCGGATTTGAATTTTTGCGCGATCTGTGCGGAAGCGGAAACGTCGGCATTCGCATTCTGGAAGTCGAACCGGACATTCTTTCCAACTGACTTCAGATAGTCCTGCATGCCTGTTTCTACCGCATCGAGTGCGGGGTGGGCGAGGAATTTGGAGACACCGACCAATGGCTCGGACTTGGCTTCTTGTACGCCTGCAGCAGACAATGACGCCACAAGAACAACTGACAGCAGCAACAGTATACCGACTCTTTTCATAACATGCTCCTTAGCTTGTGATTTGATGGTCACTATAGACCGACCGGCAGCTTTTGTAAAGATGGTTATGCATAACTGTGCATAAAGATACGCCGGATATTCAGCGCTGGATGGTTTTTCCGTCACGTTGGACCACCGCGGCACTGTCGACCAAATCCTGTGGCACTTGGATACCGAGCTTGGCGGCGACATCCAGGTTGAACCACAATTCGAAATCGGCGGGATCGGTGATGAAGATGGTGCCGAGTTCTCCTGCTGTCTTTTCTTGTCGCAAGACCTGGGCAACCGCTTCACCCGTCTTTCTTCCATGCTTGTAATAATTGAATCCCCACACCATGAAATAATCCAACCCCTGCGCGCTGGTGGGGTCGGCCGTGAAGAATGGGACACCAGCTTGGGCGCATACTTCGCTGAGGCTGTTGATCGCAGAGACAACCGTATTGTCGGTTCCGACGTACAAACCGTCGATCCTGTTCACAATCGAAAGTATAGCTTGCTTCACTTCGGAAGAATTCGAGACTCCCGCCTCCACGAATCCCAATCCGAGCTCTGTTGTCGCCTGTTTTACCAAATCCCTGAGCTGGACTCCATTTGCTTCTCCACTGGTGAATACAATCCCGATTGTCCTGGCTCCAGTCAGTTCGGAAAACACCTTGATCTGGTCATATACCGGATTCTTGTCCGAGACTCCTCCGACATTTCCGTCGTTCGGTCCGTAGGTCGGGACAAGGCCTGCTTCCAGCGGATCGGTGATTCCTCCAAAGACTACCGGTGTCTCGGTGAATACGTTTGCGAGAGCTTGCGCTACCGGCGTTCCGATACCGACGACCAGATCCGATTTGTCGGCTTTGAACTTCTGTGCGATGGACGCTGCTGTCGAAATATCACCATTGGCGCTTTGAACGTCGTATGTGATCGAGAATCCCTGCTCGTCCAAATAATCCTTCATGCCTTGTTCGATAGCATCCAAAGCCGGATGGGTAACGATTTTGGAAACACCTATGGTATAGGTGCCTTGTGTCTTCTCAAGTTGTCCGGCAGCAAACAACGACGGATACCACACCGCAAGAACCAGCAACAGGGCACAGACTTTTCGTATAATCTTCATAATCAATTCCTCCCAGGATATCGTGTGATATGGACTATAGCGCGATCGGGTGTTTCTGTAAATAGAAACATATGGGAATCGAAGGGAATTTTTACAAATAAAAAACCGCCGGATGCTTCTGGCGGTTTAATCGGTCGCATATGGTCGTGCAATCAATAATCGAAGGGATCTTCTTCCTCATCGGAAATTTCATCCACATCAAAGAGCAGGTCGTCTTCCTCGTCCTCTTCCTCTATTACTTCCGTTTCCTCATCGTCAAGGAAAAAACCTTCGAGATCATCGTCATCCTCTTCCTCGAACTCATCGTAATCATCATCTTCCCTGAGTTCGTTCGGATCGAAGTCATCGTCGATCGTCAATTCATCCTCATCCTCGATTTCTTCGTCGAAATATTTGTCTTCCCATTCATCTTCATCTTGATATTTCATGGTTGAACCCCCTCTCAGGAACCGATGTCTACACAGTAGAAGAGAAGAACGCATCTGTCAATTGTAAATCCACATCCGATTCCCTACTTTTTTCAGTTCCCTTGCGTCGGTGTGGTGATGCTGGTATAGTTTTCCAATCGAGGAGAAAGTAACGATGCAGAGCAGACCCGTACTGGCGATTCCAATGGGTGATCCCGCAGGGATTGGACCTGAAATAGTCTTGAAAGCACTCAATGCCGCGGTCCATGGCAACGTGGCGACTGTGGTGGTTGTTGGAGACGAAAAAGTGTTTGAAAAGGTGGCAATGGACTGTGCGTTGGCAACTCCTTTCAAGAAGGTGGTTTCAGACGACGACTCTCTCCGTGATGCGCTCGATTCCCATTGCGATACCATATTGTACAACCGGGAGCTGGTCGACCTCTCGAAGTTCACCTATGGGAAGATAGATGGAATGTGCGGTCGTGCGGCCTATGAATCGATCGTGCAAGCTGTACGGCTTACCCAGAATGGCATGGCCACTGCCTTGGTGACACCTCCGTTGCACAAGGAGTCGCTGCGTGCCGGTGGGATCGATTCCATCGGCCACACGGAAATATTGGGAGATTTGACCGACAGCCCCTCTCCGATCACCATGTTCGAAACGTTGGGACTGAAGATTTTCTTCATGACCCGCCATCTCAGCCTTCGTCAGGCATGCGATGCGGTAACGGAGGAGCGGGTGTACCGCTCGATACACGAGTGTTACCGGTTGACCCTGGACAATGCCTTCGATATCCGCAAGCCATTTGTCGTGGCGGCCTTGAATCCCCATGGAGGAGAACACGGATTGTTTGGTGACGAGGAACAGCTGGCGATCGTTCCAGCTATCGAGCACGCCCGCCGGGATGGTCTTGAAGTGGTCGGTCCTGTGGGAGCCGATTCGGCTTTCCATTTGGCGAAAATCGGCAAATATCGGGCAGTACTTTCCCTTTACCATGACCAGGGCCATATCGCTGCGAAGACACTCGATTTCGACCGGACCATCTCCGTCACTTGGGGACTGCCGTTCCTTAGGACCTCCGTGGACCATGGGACTGCATTCGATATCGCCGGCAAGGGTATAGCTTCCGAGATCAGCATGATAGAGGCAATCAAAGTCGCCATACGATACCTTGCAGGAGAGTGAGCACCGCATGATCCAAGTAGAGAATCTTACGAAAGCTTTCACAACAAGGAAATCCTCCAAACAAGTTCTCGGCGGAATCTCCTTTACCGCAAACGATGGGGAAGTGTTCGGTTTGCTCGGCCCCAACGGTGCAGGCAAGACAACAACGTTGCGTACGATCGCGACGTTGTTGCAGCCTACATCGGGAAGAGTCTTGGTGGATGGCATGGATATTGTGGCGCACGGCAGGGCAGTGCGGTATCGTATCGGGTTCCTCACTGGAGAGATGAAACTGACCGGACAATTGACCGGTAGGGAATTGTTGGAGTTCTTCGGAAAGCTCGACCACATGGAGAACGCACGTATACAAGAGCGCATCGAACAACTTGCTGTCGATCTCGATATGGGACGGTTCCTCGATATTCCGATCGCGAAACTATCTTCCGGCATGACACAGAAGGTCTCGTTGGCAATCAGTCTCCTGCATGAACCGCACGTTATCATTTTCGATGAGCCGACCAGCAACCTCGATGTGTTGGCTGTGAAGATCGTCTCCGATTTTATCCGGAGTGCAAAGGAAGATGGCAAATGCGTAGTCTTATCCACTCACATATTGAGTGAAGCCGAGCGTTTGTGCGATCGGATCGGGATATTGTACGAGGGAAGGTTGCTCTGTGAAGGCCCGGTGGATACTGTTCTCGCGGAGCATGGGGCCCGAGATATCGAGCAATTGTTCTTCCAATTGGTACAGCAGCAGAAGGTGCCATTATGTTGAAGGATGCTTTGATCATATTCAGAAAGGAAGTGAAGAACCTGTTCAAGGATCGAAGGACACTTTTCTCGACGTTTATCCTTCCGTTGCTGGTGCTTCCCATTATTTTCATCGGTATGGGTACGGTCCTCGGTTCGATGGAGAAGGACGCCCAGGAATCCACGTATGCCATTTCCATAACCGGCAACCGGGATCCTGTTTTTTCCGATCTGTTGGCAGGTTCGCTTTCCTATGTTCCGGTCGATCGGCAGGCTGCGGAAATTTCAATTGTGTTCCCTGTCGACTATGCACCCGGAGTTGCGGCGAATGTTGTGGTCTCCTACGATTCGAGTAGTCGCAAAAACCAATTCGCAGCCCAGCAAGTGGTACAGGTGGTCAAGGATTACGAATCGGTGCTTGCCCAGGATCTGCTGTCACTCTACGGATTGGATCGCAAGGATCTGCACACACTGGATATCGTTATGGTCGACGTGGCTTCGGAGGCCACCCGGACCGGCGGATCCGTGCTTGCAATGCTGGTTCCCTATTTCCTGGTGATTTTCCTGTTCGCCGGTTCCATGAATGCCGGGCTGGATACGACAAGTGGCGAAAAGGAACGGGGGAGCCTTGCAGTCCTGCTGGTGAACCAGGTGTCCAGGACATCGATAGCTTGGGGCAAGATCCTGTATGTATCGCTGGTCGCCATCTGTTCCGCCATCGCCACATTTCTCGGTTTGCTGATCTCTATGTATCTTCCGGTAGGTTCATCCGCTATGATGGGGCCGGATCTGAAGGCGTTCGTGATTGGTGGACATGTGTTGGCGATGATTGTGGCGACTTTGCTTTCGACTGCGCTGCTGACCGCTTCTGTCGTCTCCCTTTTGGGCTGTATCGCACGGACAATGAAAGAGGGCAGCAGTTATGTGATGCCGTTGTACATGGTCGTCATTCTCGTCGGGGTCACCACCATGTATATGGATCCGACTCAACGGGTGGTGCTCTTTCTGGTGCCGGTCGTGAATACCATCTTCATGATGAAAGAAAGTTTTATGGGCATGGCGACTGCAGGTCATCTGGTTTTGACGGTCGTCTCGAATATATCCTTTGCGACAGTATGTGCTCTCATGGTTTCCAGACTGTTCAATTCGGAAAAAATACTGCAGACGGTATGAGAAGGAAAAAGGGTTGGAAAAACATATGAAGAAGTCGATTTTCTATCTATTGGTCTTGGTTGTCACCATGCTGCTTGTGGGATGCGCTACCCATGTTCCAATCAATTATATGGTACCGGCAGACGACAACATGTCCACTTTCAGGAATCTCGCTGTAACGAGTGTCGATCCGTACCGGTTCAGTTTGCTGACCGGTCCCTCCACGACTGTTCCCGATTTGAGTGGAACCTTTCCCCTCAGGGTATATTCGGGGTACCAGCCCTTCTCCGAACGAATGTTGGCGAACCATGCGACCGGAACACTGTTGGAATCGTTGGATTCCACCGGGTACTTCAAGCTTTTGCCGCCATCGGAAACCGATCGGTATGCCGGAGGGAACGCAAGCCTGTATGCACTCGGTTACGAGGCCACGCTTGTTGTGGAATTCGAACGGTTGGATGTGGAGGAATACGTGTATGCGCGAAAAGTCGCCGTTGAGGATGATGTCGCAACCGAAGAGGTGGAGACAGAGGCTCTTGCATACTATCTGCGTCAGAAGGTGTTTGTATCGCTTTCTTACGAAGTCATCGATAACTCCTCGGGACAGCGTCGCTATGCACGGACATTCCAAGATCGGTCTGAACGGACTTTCTCGCTGGATCCGGAAGATTCCGCAGTCATATTCGCTCCTTCCATGACCCCGATACTCTTGGACATGGTTGAACAGATTGTCCTGGACATGACTGAAGCCCTGGCACCAAGATGGGTACAGTCGAACGTGGCCTTGATGAAGAACCGACCTTTGGCAAGCAGCGTCGAGGAAGCCTACGATGCCGTAGCACAAGGGCGCATTGCCTATGCGCATCAAGCGTTCTTGCGTGAATGGCAGCAAAGCGGCCACGTCCCGTCGGGCTACAATGCAGCCCTTCTTGCGGAATCCTCGGGCAGGCGTGACGAAGCGATCGAGCTCATGGGCGACGTGGTCCGATCCAGCGGAAACAACAAGGCAAGGAGACAACTTGATCGGATGCGCAGGTACCAGTCCGACCATGCGCTCGCATCCGCACAATTCTGACCTATAGCTAAGGGGGGGGAGGAATAGCATGGAAAGAATCCATTTGCTGATCGTGTATACAGGGAACGGAAAAGGGAAAACCACTGCCGCGATGGGGCTGCTTCTGAGAAGTCTCGGACAAGGGGGTGCCTGTGCGGTCCTGCAATTCATCAAACCGGATTCGTTGGAAACCGGGGAAAAGCGGTTGTCCCGAAAGCTCGAGGTCCTTTGGGAAAATTATGGAGAGGGGTTTCTCTGGGACCAGGAAAGCGAGGAGCCGACACGGATTGTGTGCCGTCAAGGTTGGATGCGGGCCAAGGCGCTGATCTCTTCGAATGCGTATGACCTTGTGATACTCGATGAATTCACCTATGTATTGAATCGGGGATATGTATCCATGAAGGAATTCTCCGATTTCATCGAAGAGCTGAAGGAGGGAGTGGGGATTCCCCATATTGTCATAACCGGACGGGATGCTCCCGATGCATTGGTCGATATCGCGGATATGGTGCATGAGATAGTGGAGATCAAACATCCTTGGCGGACAGCACAAATTCCTGCGCAGCCGATGATTGAATACTAGACGGATGCCTAAAAATGATTAGTGCACTGATTAATATATACCAAACAGTTGAAACAGGATATAATCGGTCTATGAGGTTACCCGATGGGATTCATTGAATGTCATTCACATCTCCTTCCATTCGTCGATGATGGTATTCGATCGAAGGATGATTGCCTGAATGTCTTGGATGCCTATGCGAAGGCAGAATTCGATCGGGTTGTGGTAACCCCCCATTTGTACAACCCCATGGTCACTACCCGCATACAAAATATCAGGCCCATGTTTTCCTGGGCATCGGAAGAAGCAAAGGCTAGGGGAATAGAGTTGATCCTGGGGAGTGAAACATATGTCGGTGGTACTTTGGATCCCCAGGTGTTACCGTTCCTGGACAACTTTGTTTTGCTTGAAGTGGATACCCAGACGGAACCGTTGTTTCTTCTTCACCATGCATTCGGTTTACGCAAGCGGGGGTATTCGGTGATACTTGCGCATGTGGAGCGGTACAGGTGGTTCGATGAGAAATCGTCCGTCATGGCCAAGTTGCGTGAAATGGGAGTGTATTTCCAGTGTAATGTGGATGGAGTCGAGAAAGGGTCTGCCGACCGCTATCTGCAAAGCGGTTTGGTGGATATCATAGCAGGAGACAATCATGGCGATGAAGCGTTGCCCGCCCGGCTGGCTGCATCGTTGCAAGCGTATCCTGCTGTTGCACAACGGATGGAAAATCTGTTTTACATGCGTTAGGAATAAATAGGGGGAATGTGTATGCTGCTGGACATGACAATATCCAATTTTCGTTCGGTACAGAATCCACAAACGATATCGTACGAAGCGGTGAAAGACAATCGGCTTTCCGCATCGAAGATTGTGGAAGTGACCGAGAAACTGAAGGTTATCAAGACTTTGGCGATCATCGGACCCAACGGTGCGGGTAAAAGTACCTTTGTAAGGGCACTGGAGGCGTTGAAGGCAATCATACTTGCCGATGTCGAAATGGAGAATCCATTGCAGTTGCTCGCGGGAACCGCCTTCGCCTATTCCGAGGTGAAGGGTGGCCCGGCCGATATGACTGTCGAGTTGGTCCTTGGTACCGATGAAGCGACCGGTCAGGCACTTGTTGGCAAATATACGCTTGTCGCGGATCGTGAAAAGATCTACGAGGAATCGTACTACCTGTTTGTGGGACGTTCCCGCAAACTCATGTTCGAGCGAAGGCTTGTCGATGGCAATGCGGACAAACTCAACTACAAGTACCGTTGGGGGAAAATGTTCCGTGGAGAGAAGAAGCGGTTGGTGGGAAAGGTTCCACCGACGCACACGTATCTCGCCGCAGCTGCCAGAAAAGATAGCTCGACGTTGCTTCCGGTGTATATGTGGTTTTCCGAAGAGCTGATGATTCTTCCCTTCGGGTTGTCCACAACCAGCGAGAAGATGATTGTGGACCAATTGAAGAAGAACCCATCCTGGAAGAAGTATTTGATCGATTTCCTTTGGAGCATCGATATTACTGATATCAGGGACATCAGGTTTCAGGAAGATCGCTTGATATTCGTGCATACCAATGTGATGCAGCACTACGCGTCCTTTTTCACCAACGAGTCGTTGAGCCTGCGTCGTTTGGCTTCGATTGCGGTGGCAATGTTCGAGAGCTTCACGGCCAAACGGTTGTTGGTTGTCGATGATTTCGGTATGTTGTTGCATCCGTTCGCATTGGAACATGTTGTGAGTGTCTTCGAAGCAAACAATAGTTCATGCGGATCGCAAATGCTGGCGGTCGATTGCAACCCTTCGTTGCTGAAGGATGGCGTATTGCGTCGGGATGCCGTTTGGTTCGCGCAAAAGAATTCGGAATCGGCTACAGAATATTTCAGCCTTGCCGATTTCAAGTATTCGAAAGCAAAGAGGGATCTTACAGGTCAATTGTACCTGAACGGTTCTTTCGGTGCCTTGCCGATAACAAGTGAATTTGCTTTTGTAGACGAAGGGAAGAAGGAGCAGTGATATGAAGCGGAAAAAAATCAATGAAAATCCACGCAAGACGTTGCTAATCGTCACATCTACCGAAGCCGAGTCACTGTATTTCTCCCAGATGAGAAAGGATTGCCGATATACGAACATGACCATAATCTGGGCGGAAGAAGCCGTGACTGTCGAGGATCTCATCAAACGTGCCGCCCAGGAACGTACCAGGGGGAAGTTTGATTCCACCTGGTGTGTGTTCGGGTTCGCGGCAATGGGACTGACGCCCGGGCAGGTGAGGGAAGCGGTCGCTTTCAGCACCAAAAAGAAAATCCAACTGGCCTGGACAAACCCGGGGATTGCCCTGTGGTACTTGCTGCATCTGCAGACACCCCGAATGCCGATCGGAGACGAAAGTCTCATCGACAGGACATTGGCTGGTGTGTTCCCCAAGTTCGCTTCAACCGCCGGGTACCTGCTGAAGGAAGGCTCCTCCCTGCATCTGAAACTATTCCCTTCCAAAGCGCAAGCTGTAGTAAATGCAGGAAACTACAATTCGATCGCTCAGCAGAATTCGGGTGGAGTCCCTCCGGTGCAAATGGTCAAGTTGCTCAATGAGATTTCCGATATCTGCGGAAGTGCCGACATGTCGCACAACCAGAAGCTCATTGGACTGAAGAACAGTTGATCATGTTGAACCAGGGTCTTACGATTCTCCTGTACATGTTTGCTTTCGCCACAGGGTGCATGACGCTTGTGCTCTCTGTGGTGTTCCATATACGCGAGTCGTACGAGTGGACAAAATACTTCATTGTATTCCACGCATCGTTGCTGCTGGTCATGGTTTTGCAGGTCTTGAACGTCTTCGTGGATGTATTCCTGGGGAACACCGTCGCTTCGGTTACGGGAATCGTGATCCAGAGCCTATTGGCGGCAAATGTAAGTTTCTTGATAGCATTTGTCCCCTTCTTCACGACTTGGATAATCGCACAGCCCTGGAGAAACCCCTTCCGGATAGTGTTCTTCTTCATGGCTGGCGCCTATATGGCGTTGAGTGTATTCGATGTGATCTTCTCTTCCACATGGGTATTCCAAAGTTCTATGATGCTGGTATTTGTCTCGACTTTGTTCTTTTGCATATCTGTCATCGTGAAGAATCTGAAAACCATAATCCAACCCGATGTGAGGACTGTCAGCAAAGCGATTGTCATTCTTTCCTTTGTCATGATCCCCTTGTTGGCGATAAGCATCGTGTTCCCCGACTTGCGTTATATTTCCTATCCCATATACTTCATGGCCTTTTCAATCATCATATTGGTGTACCTGTTCATCTACTTCAAGCGGATGCCACACGCTCCGGTTAGGGAACTGACGTATGAACATGTTGCCAAATTCCATATCACCGAACGGGAATACGAGGTGGTGAAACATATCAAATCGGGCTTTACGAACAAGGAGATCGCTTCTGCACTTGGTATTTCCGTCAATACGGTCAACAACCATGTGGCGAATATCTTTTTCAAGACACAGGTGCGCAGCAGGATAGACCTATTGAATGTATTGAATCAGGAATAGGGGGAGCCAATGGCTATAAAACAGGAACTGTCGGTGCGCAAGTGCGCAACTCCGATCACACTGGTCCATGAACCGAAGGCGACAAAGGCGATCCTATGCCTCCATGGATATTCGGGATATCCGGGAGAGTTGGCTTTACCTGCACAACGGCTTTTCGAAGCTGGTTTCGATGTGTTTGTACCCAGATATCCGGGACATGGGACCAATGGTGAGGATTTTCTTTCCACTGGGGCGAAGGATTGGATCGGATCTGCCGAAACCATGCTTCGTGAACTGAACGGACAGTATGCCCAGGTGTCCCTGGTCGGACATTCCATGGGTGGGGCGATTGCCGTGATTCTCGCCAAACGATATGCGACCAAGAGTCTGGTGCTGTATGCTCCGGCATTGTTGATTCCTTCCTTGAACCATGGATTGGTCACGATCCTCAGCTTGTTTGTCAAGAAGAGACCGCGGGATTGGAGCCATGATCCACGATACAGCTTCTTTGATGAACGGGATCCCGACGACGATCTGTATCTCGGGTCGCAATATTGGAGCTGGCTCTATCCCAGGCAGTTGCGCCAATTGTCGCTTATCCGACGCGAAGCCGAACGGGCCTTGGCAGAAACCACCGGTGATATCCTTGTACTTACCGGCGAAAACGATACCACCGTAAGTCAAGATGTCGGAATGTTGGTGATCGAAAAGGGCTTGGGAAACAACAACTGGGTCCATATGCCGAAGGCAACCCATCTGATTCCCTATGATATCGATGCGGCAACCCGGGAGGAAGCCATGGAACGGACGGTATCCTGGCTTTCCCTGTAGGTGTGTTCCATCGGCGGGTTGTTGCCACTTTTCCCTTTTTGCTATAAAACTGTACCAACTGGGGTCGATACATGACCTTATTTCAGGAGGAGACCATCCCCATGAGTGTTCGCGTACGTTACGCACCTTCTCCCACCGGTATGCAACATATCGGTGGCGTCAGAACTGCATTGTTCAACTATTTTTTTGCCCGGGCCCAGAAGGGTTCGTTTATCTTGCGTGTCGAAGACACCGACCAGGAACGGTCGACCCCGGAAGCCTTGCAGGATTTGTACGATACCCTCGAATGGTTGGGAGTAGAATGGGATGAAGGCCCGCTGGTGGGCGGTGACTTCGGGCCGTATGTCCAGAGCCAACGGTTCGAACTCTACAAGGAGTATGCCGAGAAACTGGTTGCGGATGGCAAGGCCTACCGCTGCTATTGCACCCCCGATCGGCTCGATGCCCTTCGCGAGAAGCAGACACTTGAAAAATCCAAGCAACAAGGATATGACCGGCATTGCAGGAATCTGGACGAAACGGAACGGTCGGCGCTTGAGCGGCAGGGTCTTGCATCGGTCATTCGGTTGAAGGTGCCTCTCGAAGGCAAGACTACGTTCCACGACGTTCTCATGGGTGATATCACGAGACGGAACACCGACGTCAATCCGGATCCGGTTCTCCTCAAATCGGATGGATTTCCAACATACCACTTGGCGAATGTGATCGATGACCATCTCATGGGCATAACCCATATCATGCGTGCCCAGGAATGGATCCCCTCGGGACCATTGCACATTCTCCTCTATGAAGCATTCGGTTGGGAGCCCCCCATGTACTGCCATTTGCCCATGGTCATGGGAAAGGATGGGCAAAAGCTCTCCAAACGCCATGGATCGACCTCGGTGCGGGATTTCAAAGCCAAAGGATATTTGCCGGAAGCCCTCATAAACTATGTGAGCATGGTCGGCTGGTCCTATGATGGCGAGAGGGAGTTTTTCACCAAGGACGAGTTGTGCGAGGTGTTCTCGTTGGAGAAGATCAACAAGGCCCCTGGAGTGTTCGACTATAGGAAGCTGGAATGGTACAACGGCATGTATATCAGGCAGAAGACCGATGCACAGCTTGCGGAAATGCTCGTTCCCTACCTGGTGGAAGCCGGATTTGTCTCACATGACCCATCGGAGAGCGAAACTGCCAGGATTGTGGCATTGGTCCCGATAATCAAGGAGCGTCTCAAGGTCCTTGGTGATGTTGTGGACATGTCGCGATTCCTTTTTACCGATATCGAGGTTCCTGCGGTCGAGGATCTGTTGCCGAAAAAACAGGATATTCCAACTACATTGGACGTCTTGGATAGGGTTTTGCCGATACTGCGCAAGCTGGGTTCGGTTGGTGACGAGGTACTGGAACAGGAGCTCGCGGAAATCGCTACGCTTTTGGATATTAAAGTCAATGGAGTGTTCATGCCGATCCGTGTTGCGATTACAGGGAGTACCGTGAGTCCTCCTTTGTTGGACTCGATCCGGTTGCTTGGCTTGGATACTGCCATTGCCCGTCTTGAACGGGCTATTACGATACTGAAGAACGAGGTTGCATGATGGCTGATACGACAATGGACAAATTGGTTTCCCTTTGCAAGAGACGTGGTTTCATATTCCAGTCCAGCGAAATCTATGGAGGACTCTCCGGCGCATGGGACTACGGTCCGCTCGGAGTCCAACTCAAGAACAATATCCGTGATTTCTGGTGGAAGGAAATGACGCAGATGCATGACAATATCGTTGGCTTGGATGCCTCGATCCTTATGCATCCCCGTGTGTGGGAAGCAAGCGGCCATGTTTCCAACTTCACCGACCCCATGGTGGATTGCAAACAGTGCAAGAGCCGTTTCCGATCCGACCAGATCGACCTCGGGGCCGCATGTCCGAATTGCGGTACCAAAGGTTCGTTCACCGAACCAAGGAACTTCAACCTCATGTTCTCAACCCATATCGGTCCGGTGCATGACGACGGATCGGTGGTCTATTTGCGCCCGGAAACCGCACAAGGTATCTATGTCGATTTCAAGAATGTGGTGCAGAGCAGCAGGGTGAAGGTCCCGTTCGGTATCGCACAGGTAGGCAAGTCTTTCCGAAACGAGATCACCACGAAGAACTTCATTTTCCGTTCATGCGAATTCGAACAGATGGAGATGCAATATTTCTGCAAACCAGGTAGCGATGAGCAATGGTTCTCATTCTGGCGCGACCAACGCATGGCCTTCTATCACAAGATGGGAATCAAACCCGAATCGTTGCGCTGGCATAGGCATGGCGAGGACGAGTTGGCGTTCTATGCGAAGGATGCATACGATATCCAGTTCCTTTTCCCCATGGGTTGGCAAGAGCTCGAAGGTGTCCACAACAGGACCGATTACGACCTTGGCCAACACCAGAAGTTCAGTGGCAAGGATCTCTCCTACCTGGAGCAGGAAACCAATGAACGATACCTGCCCTATGTGGTCGAGACTTCGGCCGGGTTGACCAGGAATGTACTCATGGCTCTCTCCGATGCATATGAGGAGCAGGAATTGGAGGGTGGTGACGTACGGACCGTACTCCATTTCCATCCGGCGATAGCTCCTGTCACTGTTGCCGTGCTTCCCTTGGTGAAAAAGGATGGTATCGGGGAGTTCGCTGAACATCTTGAACATGAACTGCGGGAGGATTTTGCCACGTTCTACGACCAGAGCGGAGCTATCGGACGTCGATACCGGAGAATGGATGAGATCGGCACGCCGTATTGTGTGACAGTCGATTACCAGACTCTCGAGGACAAGACGGTAACCTTGCGCTTCCGTGATTCCATGGAACAGGTCAGGGTGCCTATCGCTGACTTGGTCTCCCGAATGAGAAGCGAGACCAGGCAATACACGAGAGCATAGGAGCAGTTCGATGAACAAGGCATTACAGGTTTTGCAGGATCGTGGATTCTTACGGCAATGCACCGATCTCGAAGGTCTCAGCGCATTGATGGACGAAGGACCGGTAACCTTCTATGTTGGTGTCGATCCGACAGGGAAAAGTATCCATATCGGTCACATGGTCCCGTTCTTTGCCATGCACCACCTGCAGGAAGCCGGGCACAATCCCATCGCTTTGGTAGGTGGTGGAACTTCGTTGATTGGAGATCCCTCCGGCAAATCAGAGATGCGGAAGATGCTTACCATCGAACAGATTCGCGAGAACAGCGCTTCCCTGAAAGCCCAATTGGGCACTGTTGTCGACTTTTCTCCTAACGAGGGAAGTGGCAAGGGACGCGCCATCATGCTGAACAATTACGATTGGTTGGGGAATCTCAATTATATCGAATTCCTGCGTGATATCGGCAAACACTTCTCCGTAAACCGCATGTTGACCTTCGAAAGTTACAAGCAACGACTTGAGCGGGGCCTTTCCTTCATAGAATTCAACTACCAGTTGTTGCAATCCTTCGACTTCTTGACGCTATATCGGAACCAAGGTTGCAAACTCCAGATTGGTGGCGATGACCAATGGGGCAATATTGTAGCTGGTATCGAATTGATCAGGCGGATCGAAGGCTCTGAGAGTTATGGCTTGACCTTCAATCTCATAACCCGTGCCGATGGCCACAAGATGGGCAAGAGTGAGAAGGGTGCTGTATTCCTTGATCCGGAGATGTTCAGTCCCTATGATTTCTACCAATATTGGCGCAATGTCAACGATGCGGATGTGGTGAAGTTCTTGAAGCTGTTCACATTCCTTCCGTTGGATGAAATTGCCCGCTATGAAGGTGAGCACGTCGATATCAACGAGGTGAAGGAGCGGCTGGCATACGAACAGACCAAGATAATCCATGGAGTACAAGAGGCGGATAAAGCCAGGGAGGCTGCAAAAGCCTTGTTCGGCGGAAGTTTGTCGTTGGAGTCGCGTAAAGGTCTTCCTTCCATAACGATCTCCCAAAAGCTCTTGGATGCTGGGATCGGGGCCGTCGAACTATTCGCCATGACTGAACTTTGCAAGAACAATTCCGAAGCCCGGCGATTGATCCAACAAGGTGGAGCGTTGGTTGGGGATAGGAAAGTCGAAGATGTTCAACAAAATATCGATACATCTTGGGCCAATCAGGGTGAAATGATACTCCGTGCCGGCAAAAAGCGGTATTTTAGAATCATAATCGAGTCCTGATACAAGGCTTGCCGGAAGCCGATTCCGACATGAGGCACTATATGAAGAGCGTTTCCCGAAAAATCCTTCCGATGCTGATTGTCAGTGTTATCCTATGTCTTAGCTTTCCCTTGGCTGCCCGGGCGGCGCAAGAGATCCAGCTGGCTTCCCAACAAGTGGAAGTACGCATGGCGGTAATGCAAGGTCCAAGTGGTTTCAGTACTGTCGGTATGACACGCAACGAGGGTCGTCTCGACGACTACACCGTCGTGGATATACAAGTCTTTCCATCGCCGAACGAGGTGATAGCCAGACTGGCCAATGGTGAGCTTGACGTCGCGGCACTTCCGACGAATGTGGCGGCAAACCTCTATGCGAAGGGTGTTGCGGTAAAGACGGCCGCCATTGTAGGTGAGGGCATGTTGATGTTTCTTACAAACGATGCCGGTATCACCGAATTGACCGACCTTGCCCAGCGGAAAATATCCATTCCAGGAGCGGGCGGCACTCCTGACCAGATGACCAGGATCCTTATCGCAGCACTTGGGTACGACTCGGAGACAGATGTTGAGTTGGATTACAGTATTGCTGCTCCCGCACAACTCACCCAGATGCTGATTGCCGGTAAGGTGGATCTGGCCGTTTTGCCCGAACCGTTTGTCTCGATGGCTCTCAATTCAAGTGATGCACTCATTCCATTGTTGGATGTCCAAGCATTGTGGTCTGCGTTGACGGGAACCGGCAATTATCCGATGACCGTTGTTGTCGTATCCGACCGGTTCGTGGAGCAGCATCCGGAGACTGTACCTTTGGTGATGGGATCGTTGAAGGATTCCGTCCAATGGGTCAATGCGAATCCCGCGGAAGCCGGAAGCTTGATCGAGGAAGTCGGTATCATGAAAGCTGCCTTGGCTGTTCCGGCAATCCCCCGTTGCAATCTGGTTTTCAAGACTGCGAAAGAAGGTTACGAGGCCATGGACCTGTATTTGAAGGTGTTGTACGGTTTCGACTATACCTCGGTTGGTGGCGCTGTTCCCGATGAATCGTTCTACTTGGATTACTAATCTCATCACAGCCCTTTCTGTCCTGATACTTTTGGGTATTTGGCAGATAGGGGCTGTGTTGTTGGACGCAGGGGTAATATTGCCTACTCCTGGGACTACCTTCTCCGCATTGGCCACGGTGGTTCAACAAAAACCATTCTCCCTCAATATCCTTGCGACAATTGCCCGCGCCTTGCAGAGTTTTTTGATCATATTCCTCGTCGGGGGATTGTTGGGGATCCTTTCCGGATATTCGCGGTCGCTCCATGCATTCCTGGTTCCTGTGCTCGTCATGTGCAAGGCAACACCGGTAATGTCGGTCATCCTGCTCGCATTCATATGGTTCTCAAGTGGAACGGTCCCACTCTTCTCGGCATTCCTCATGGGCTTTCCCGTCATGTTTATCCAGGTAGAACAGGGAGTGAAGCTCATTTCTCCACGACTTCATGAAATGACCGTAGCCTATGGGTTCACCCCCCCGCGACGACTTTTCCATCTGGTGATACCCTCTTTGGCCCCTTCTATCATAACCGGGGCGAAAGCATCCCTATCCATGGTTTGGAAAGTGGTAATAGCGGCAGAAGTCCTTACAGTTCCAAGAAATGGTGTAGGATCAAGGATGCAAATGGCCCAAGTCAACCTGGAGACTGCCGAAGTTATGGCATGGACTCTTATTGCGATTCTCCTGACCGCTGCAGGAGACCTGATCTTCTTGTCGTTGCTCGAAGTTCCGAGGAAGCTGCGTGTCCGCCGTTCCAAATCGATGGAGGCCATCCGATGATCCTGAGAAACTTGAGCAAAGGGTACCGTGTCTCGGGTGAGTATCTATCGGTCTTGGATGACTTCACCTTGTCTATCGAGCCGGGGACTATCACCGCATTGGTGGGCCCGTCGGGATGTGGCAAGACGACCTTGCTCCGGCTCATTGGGGAGCTGGAACAACCCGACGGGGGAGAATTGGTGAAATCGGTCGAAGAGCGGGGCCCTTTGAGTTACCTATTCCAGGAACCCAGACTCTTGCCGTGGCATAGTGTCTTGCATAACGTGGAGCTGGTCATGCGTCCCTGGTATCCTGAGAAGGAGGAGCGAATCGCCCGGGCAAGGGATTTCCTCACAATGGTTGGTCTCTCAGAATTCACGACGTTCAAACCCGACCAGTTGTCGGGGGGAATGCGACAACGTGTCGCAATCGCCCGCGCTTTCGCCTATCCAGGGCACATGCTGTTGTTGGACGAACCCTTCCAAAGCCTCGATACCAATTTGCGATGGGCACTGGTAACCGCCTTCCTCAAGTTGTGGAATGCGGAAAAACGTACAACCATCTATGTTACCCACGATGTTCCCGAGGCACTGCTTATGGCCGATACGGTGATCAGATTGTCTTCGAGACCCATGCGGATCCTCGAGAACCATACGATTGGAACTCCAAGGGAAGAACGTTCCCTCGGGAGTCCCGAATTCCTCGCGCTGCAAGCAAGATTCTATACGTAGCCCTGGTCGATCATGGCGTTGGCGACTTTGAGGAAGCCTGCGATATTCGCTCCATCGACCAGATTTCCCTTGCTGCCATGCCGTTCTGCCGTTTCACTGATTGTCGCAAAGATTCCCTTCATGATCCGCTGCAACTGTTGGTCGACTTTCTCTGCGGTCCATTGGATACGGGAACTGTTTTGGGCCATCTCAAGCCCGCTGACTGCGACTCCTCCTGCATTCGCCGCTTTCGCGGGAGCGAACAGGATGCCATTGTCATGGAAAATATCCACACCTTCCAACGAAGTGGGCATGTTGGCGCCTTCCGCTACGAGCCGGACACCACCGGCAAGAAGGTTCTTCGCATCCATTTCCCGAATCTCATTCTGCGTCGCACAGGGGAAGGCGCAATCTGCAGGGAATGTCCAAATCTTGTTCGCACCATTGTTTTCGGAGCGTGGATAGTATTCGGCTTCCTTGTATTTGCCGGCATATGCCGCGATCCGTCCCCTCGTGACGTTTTTAAGGGTCTTGATAAAGGTCAGTTTTTCCGCGTCTATTCCCGACGGGTCATAGATGCATCCCGACGAATCGCTGAGTGTGACAACCTTTGCCCCCAAAGCGTTGAGCTTTTCAACCGTATACTGTGCCACATTGCCACTTCCCGATACGAGGCAGGTCTTGCCTTCGAACGTATCGCCCTTGTCCTGCAGCATCGCAGCCGCAAGGTAGACAAGACCGTAGCCGGTGGCTTCCGGGCGGATATAGGAGCCACCCCACAGGGGACTTTTTCCAGTCAATGTACCAGTGAACTCATTCCGCAAGCGCTTGTATTGACCGAACAAGTATCCGATCTCCCTGCCTCCGACACCGATATCGCCTGCCGGTACGTCCGTGTCCGGGCCAATATGGCGACTCAATTCTGTCATGAAACTCTGACAGAAGCGCATGACTTCGGCATCGCTTTTTCCCTTCGGATCGAAATTTGATCCACCTTTGCCACCACCCATCATCAATCCGGTCAGGCTATTCTTGAAAGTCTGCTCGAATGCAAGGAACTTGATGATGCTCAAATTTACCGACGGGTGAAAACGCAAACCGCCCTTGTATGGTCCCAATGCACTGTTCATCTGGACCCGAAATCCCCTGTTTATCCGCAGTGTCCCTTCATCGTCGGTCCAAGGGACTCGAAACACGATAGCCCGTTCGGGTTCGATGATCCGATCAAGGATTTTGTGATAGGCCACATGCGGCAAATCGTCGATTACCTTGTCGACCGAAAGCAGGAACTCCTGTGCTGCCTGTTGAAATTCGGCTTGGTTCGGATCGTCTTGTCTGATCTTGTTGAAGATGGCGGCTGTGATGTCTCTCATGTGCGGCTCCTGTGAAAATATGGTGCTCCGGGAAGCTTGGAGCCCCACTATAGAGAGACCGTAAATTTTGGTAAAGGGGGAATTCCTGCAACATGTCGGCGTGGGTAGCAGCGTAGATGCACAGTATTTTTCCTGCACCGCAATCGAAACAGAGTCAATTAGGTATACCTAAAAGCTGGTATATGTAAATTGAGGAAAACATAAAATGTATAAATATACAAAAAAAATTAAATAAATCCGAACAGCATGAGTCCCGATATCCAGAAAAAGAGGGTGATGAGCGAGATGGCAGTAGTGAAAACCACGATTTGTCCGGCTAGTTCTCCATCGCCATTCATCTGTTGGGCCATGGTATAGGAAGATACTGCTGCCGGAGAAGCGAACATGGACAGGAGCAGAACGAGTTCTAGTCCCCGGTATCCGACCAGGATGGAGATTGCCAAACCTACCGCGGGAACAATCACCAATCGATTGAGCACGCCTATTACCAGAGGTTTGACGTTTGCTCTTGCCGATGTGAAGGTTACCGAACCTCCCAGGATAATCAATGCAAGGGGTGTCGCGATATTTGCGACTTCAAATATCAACCCTTCGATGAATTTCGGCAGTTTTATACCGGAGAGGGCAAACACCATACCTAGAATTCCGCCCAAGATGATCGGATTCAGTATGATACCCTTGATGATCTTGGGATAATCGGGTGTGTTTCCCCGAAAGTATTCCAGTGCTATCACGGAGGTGATATTCACCAGGGGAACGACGACACCTACCATCAGGGAGGCGATTCCTGCACTGGCTCCTCCATACAGCGTCGCGGCCATAGGCATGCCGAAGAATATGAAGTTGCTTCTACAAATCCCTTGTACCAGAACACCGCGTTTACGATTGTCATCTATCAGTCTGGGGATAGTGACCATATAGAACATGAACATGGTCAGGAGAGCCAATACCGAAAAGCCCAGCAATCCGAAGGATGTGATTTTGGTAAAATCGGTCTTATAGATATTGGAAAACAGCAAGGTTGGGAGAAATACCCGGAACACAACGTTGTTCATTTCCCGTAACGTCTTTTCAGATAGAAAATTGAATCGTCGCAAAGAGTATCCTATGATAATTTTTCCAAACAAAGGGAACAAAACGGAAAAGGCGGTGAGGAATATCATTTCACACACCACCCAGTGCGATTCGCAGTTCCTCGATATGCTTGTCGAATGGAGGATATAAGATTCCCTTCTCGGTGATTATTCCCGTCACATTCTGGTGGGGGGTCACGTCGAATGCAGGATTGTAGACCTGCATGCCAGCCGGCGCGACCGGAACACCTCCGGGGTGTGTGATCTCTTCGGAATCACGCTCTTCGATGGGAATTTCGGCACCGCTGACGATCGAAAAATCGATCGTCGATACGGGGACAACGCTGTAGAACGGGACTCCATAGAGTTTGCATAGGGCGCTGAGCATGAACGTCCCGATCTTATTGCATACATCGCCATTGGCCGCGACCCGATCTCCACCCAATATCACCAGATCGATCTTACCATCCCGGATCAAGGTGGCTGCGACACTATCGGGTATCAGCTTGCTGGGAATCCCAGCTTGCATCAATTCCCATGCCGTCAATCGTGCACCCTGGAATCGTGGACGTGTCTCGTCCGCGTATACGAATATGTCTTTGCCACTATAGAAGGCTTCCTTGATTACTCCAAGTGCCGTTCCCCATCCCGCAGTCGCCAAGGCTCCGGTATTGCAGTGGGTGAGAATTGTTGCCTTGTGTGGCACGATATCGTTGCCGATACGTGCCATGGCTTTGTTGGTGGCGATATCTTCGCTACGGATACAATCGGCTTCCTGTTCGAGACCGACCAGGATGCGTTCCATATCGTCCCAATCCGATGTATCCAATTTCCCCAACATCCTTTCCAATGCCCAATGCAGATTGACAGCAGTCGGACGGGCGGCATCGAGGAAGGCGCAGGCCTCGCCAAGCTTTTTCCTGAATTCCCGTGGACCGGCTGCGTTGTATATGGGCCCGAATTCCCTTGCGGCAAGGAGAACACCGTATGCGGCTACAGCACCAATCGCAGGAGCACCCCTGACCACCATGTCACGTATGGCGAACTCGACATCCCGATATCCGACGCAACGGAACACGGTGTATTCGTTCGGCAGCAGACGCTGGTCGATCAAGTGCAGTTCGTCGTTCTTGTACTCCAGGGTTATGAAAGTTTCGTCCATGGGTTCCTCCACCTAAGGCTGATCGGCCCTGTTCTGGATATCGGACCAGGTACAGTTGACGAGGTCCAGTGTTTTTTGCAGGTCGATTGTATGCAATATGCGGTTTTCCATAAGCAATTGCCCTGCGCAGAGAACTGTCTGCACGTCGGATGCCTTCGCGGAAAAGACCAACGCACTGAATATGTTGTTCAACGGTGTCATATGGACATTCTTGGCATCGAGCAAAATGATATCCGCATCCTTCCCGATTTCCAGCGTTCCACATTCCCGGTCCCTTCCCAACGCCTTGGCTCCGCCAAATGTTGCCATTCGAAGCAACTCAAAGGGGCTGACCGCTACCGGATTCCCTGTCGACACCGACGAGAGCATGGCTGCCAAGCGAATTTCTTGGAATAAATCCAAAGTGTTGTTTGACGATGCCCCGTCGGTACCCAGCGCAAGGGAGACCGAAAGATCGGAATACGCTGAAATCGGGGCAATGCCACTTGCCAGTTTGCAGTTGCTGCTCGGGTTGTGGACCACGGAGGTCCTACTGTCGGCGAGTACCTGTAATTCTGCTTCAGTGGGATGCACGCAATGAGCGAGATAACTGTCGACCGTGGAAAGACCAAGCGACTCGAGATACGCGATGGGAGGCATTCCATGGTCCCGAATGCAATCTTCGACTTCCTTCAGCGTCTCACTCGCATGCGTATGCAGCCGGCAGCCGTTGGTTCTTGCTGTTTCCATGGCAAGCAGGTAGGTCTCGGCAGTGCAGGTATAGACGGCATGGGGGGCAATATCATAGTTGATCAATCCGGCCGATTGCCTGGAGATTTCCTGCAAGATCGGCAGGCGCTGGTCAATCCGGGTCCTTGAGTCTTCAATTCCACCGAATAGTGTCAGTCCGATGTTCGCCTTGATCTTCGACTCGGTCACTGCCCGGCAAGTTCCCTCGGGGAAGAAATACATGTCGGCGAAACAGGTTGTTCCGCTTAAGATCATTTCAGCGATTCCAAGCAGTGAGGCAGGGTAGGTGTCTTCCTCGACCAATGTGTCTTCCAGTTTCCAGACTTCCTTCAACCAATCGTGGAGATCGGTAACCGAATCCCGATAATTGCGGAAATAAGTCATGCTCAGGTGTGTATGTGCGTTCACCAATCCTGGAAGTGCGATCATTCCTTCGGCATCGATGGTCTTGTCGGGTTGGAAACTGTTCGGAATGTCACCGATACCGACTATGGTCTTTCCGTCCACTGCGATCGATCCCAAGAAGATATGGTCTTCGGATGTCATTGGGACAATAGTGGCATTGGTAATCAGGGTTTTCATGGGAACGATAGTATCATGAATCAACTTGAAGTGTCATCGTCACTATGGAAGTAATTGAAGTCAAATGAGGAGACTATATGTTCGTTCAAATTATCGATGAACGATTCCTTATCATGCTTGTTTATAGCATCTATCATACCTGCGTGCCGTTTTCGTAAATAATCTGAAGGTAGGATCTTCGGTTTTGTATACGATTGGATATATTGGATACGGGTTCTCAATACCTTCCACATTCTGTGCAGAAGATCGTTTCCACACACCTTGAAAAAATATTCATGGAAATTCAAATCGGCTTCAGTCGCTTCGAATATCAGCCCGTGGTTGCAATAGGCGTCGGATTGTTGGGTAAGATCCAATAGTATTTTTGCATCTTCTGGCGTCAATTTGTCGAAACACAGGTTCGCTACACCAATTTCGAGTATTCGGCGAGTATCCGATACGTTCTGAACATAATCGGAGGTTATCTGGGTGACATACGTACCTTTGAACGGATATACGGTCAACAACCCCTCATTTGCCAATTGCGAGAAGGCTTGCCGAACCGGAGTGATGCTTACTGCCAATTCCTTCGCAATCTTGGTCTCTACAAGTCGTTCTCCGCTAGGAAGGGATTTGTTGATGATCAGCTTGCGAATGGTATCGCAGACCTGATCGCTCACACTTTTACTTTCATGAATAATATTGAATGAGACGTCGGCCATACATACCATCCTTTTTGTAGGGTGTAGATACATTCCACATACTTCTTGAGGGAAGGAATCGGTTTGAAGATCCCTTTCCCACGCTGATGCCGGGAATGCAAGGTGAATTGGTGAAACCTGTCATGAATCCAGTATACATGGGGAAGCATGATTTTGCAATCGCTCTTGCAGTATCTATAGTGTATCCTGCAGGATGCAAATTATTTTCTTGACAGGTAGCTTGCCCGGTGCTAGCATATGTGAAAATTCAAATTTCAGACACTGGATGTATGTCCGGATACGTCTGAAGGAGAGGTTATGAAAAAGTTGGTTTTGATCACAGTCTGTCTTGTGATGATGGCAGGAATGGTGTTCGCCCAAGGTTCTGCGGAACCGGCAGCAGCTTCCGTGGCGAAGTACCCGGATGGAGATGTTTCCTTCATCGTCCCAAATGGCGCTGGCGGTGGAAACGACCTTACCACCCGTGCTTTGATTCCAAGTCTGCAAAGATCGTTCGGAGTCAATGTCGTTCCATTGAACCAGGGGGAATCGAAGGGTGCTGTGGCAGCGCAGAATGTCATGAGTGCCAAACCCGATGGGAGAACGTTCTACTTCAATTCCCAGACACTGATCCTTATGCCTTATGGTGGTATGCCTTCCATTGATCTTACCCAGTTCCAACCTGTCGCCCAAGTCGTTGAGGATACCGGGGTCATCTATGTGAAATCCGATTCCCCGTATCAGACTATCCAGCAACTGCTGACAGCCATGAAGTCCAACACCTTGAAGATGGGACATAACGGAAACGGAGCTTTATGGCACCTTGCCTCGTTGCAACTTGCCAAGGCTACCGGAGCAAATTTCCGCTATATCGCCTATACCTCGGGTGGAACCCAAATGTTGACAGCCCTTGCGGCTGGCGAAGTGGACCTGTGTATCGTGAATGCTGCGGAAGGCCGCTCCATGGTGGATTCCGGGTTGATCAAGCCACTGGCTTCTCTCGGGGAAACTAGGACTGACGTTTTTGCTATCCCTACATTGGTTGAAGTCGGTGTGGACTATATCTTCCCAGTGTGGCGTGGTGTTTTCACAAAGGCAGGTGCAAGTGAAGAAATCCTTGCACAAATAGACAAGGCATTCAAAGCCGCAGCCGAGTCCCCGGAATTCGTCAAATACGCGAAGAACAATGGTCTCCCCATACGGTACCGGGACCATAAGGAATTCAGCGCTTTCATCGAGAAGGAGAAGAAGGTCTACGCCGAACTCATGGGTAGTCTGTAAGCAGAAAAATTCTGACGATACTCTGGTTGCATGGAATATGCAGCCAGAGGTCATATCCACTGAAAGGTTGATTTCATGAAAGATTATATAGTTGGTATATCGGGATTAGGTTTATCCGGATATGTATTTTTTGCGTCCAAGGCTTTCCAGCGATTGGGCTCGGGGCTTTCTGAGGATCCTGCCTATTATCCCCGTATACTCGCCGGAATTTTGGCTGCGATGTCGATTGGTTTGCTTATAGGTGCATTGCGGAAACGGAATACGATAGAAATCAAATTCAATAGAGTACTACTGATCAATCTTGGCAAGTTCTTGGGGTTGTTGATTGTCTATATTCTGGTAATCGTACCCCTCGGTTTCATAATCGCGACAGCATTGTTCGCTTTCTCAATGATTTGGCTATTGGGCGGAACAAGGAAGCAAGCATTCATCTATGCCTTGCCAATATCTCTTGTGATTTACCTGTTGTTTTCCTATTTGCTCAAAGTGCCCTTGCCCAAAGGGATATTACAATTCATCTAGAAGGAAATTACCATGTTTGATTTTTCATTGTACACGGCGGGACTTCCTCTGATGGGGATTACTACCATAATCGCTTTGATCGGTGGAACTCTTACGGGAATTGTCATTGGGGCCCTCCCGGGATTGAGCGCGATGATGGCAGTATCGATCCTTGTTCCACTTACCTATGGGATGACAGCCGAAGTTGCGATTTTGATGTTGCTTGGTGTCTATTGCGGGGCGAACTACGGTGGAAGCATAGCTGCTACCCTCGTCAATATCCCCGGTACACCGTCAGCAGTCATGACGACCTTGGATGCGTATCCCATGGCTAAGAACGGTCAGGCTGGGCTCGCGATCGGATTGGCTACCATGTCTTCGGCCATCGGCGGTTTCTTCAGTGTGATCGTCCTATCCATGTTGTCACCTCTTATTGCACGTTTTGCACTGCAATTCACTTCGCTGGAGAAACTTTCGATCGCGATTTTCGGTATAAGTGTCATGGCCTTCATTTCAAAGGGCTCCACAGTCAAGGGATTGATGGCCGGTATATTCGGTCTCATGGTCGCAAGCATTGGATTCGATCCGAATACCTCGATCCTGCGATTCAATTTCGGTTCCATTTACCTCAATTCCGGAGTCAACTTCACAGCCGCCATGATCGGACTGTTCGGTATGACTGAAATTATGCTTTCGGCTGAGAAGAAGGCTAAAAATGTACCTGAAAAACAAATCGAGGCGGTGAAGAATCCATTTGCCTGTTTCAAATATCTCCATCTTTCATTGGGAAACCTATTCCGCTCGAGTGTCATAGGAGTTGTCGTCGGAGCTATTCCGGGAGCCGGAGGCACTATCGCATCGATTATCTCCTATGCACAGCAAAAGAAGATATCCAAGCATCCCGAAAAAATGGGTCAAGGAGCTGTTGAGGGTATTGTCGCTGCTGAAGCTGCGAACAATGCCTGCACAGGCGGAGCGATGACCACACTGTTGTCGTTGGGAATCCCTGGAGATGCGGTTACCGGAATTCTCATGGGTGCGTTTATCATCCACGGTCTACAGCCGGGACCGAACCTGTTCAATACCAACTACAATCTCATCTCGGCTATTTTCATCGGCATGTTCCTCATCAATATCCTGATTCTGGTGCTTGGACTCCTCGGAGCACCGTATTTCGCAAAACTGCTCAAATTTCCGCGACAATTGTTGAATACCGTTATCCTGGTACTCTGCGTTGTCGGTACGTTCGGGGTGCAGAACAGCATGTTCGATGTTCGGGTAATGGTAGTCTTTGCCATCATCGGCTATATCTTCACCAAGTTGGAAGTGCCGAGAGCCCCGATTGTCCTCGCGTTGATCCTCGGGTCCATGATGGAGGAGAATCTTCGCAGATGGCTTTCCCTTGCCGACGGCCAATATTGGGCATATTTCATGGAATGCAGCCGCAAGACTCCCATAGCTCCGATTATTCTCGCAATAACCATATTCACCCTGATATCCCCATTATTCAAAAAGACAAAAGTGTTCTCCGAAGATGCTTTGGATGAATACGAAAAGATCAACAAAAAGAATTCTTAACCATAGAGGAAGCAAATGGAAACACACAACGTGAACTGGGAGACACTGCGCAGGCAATGTCAGGAATTGATGATGAGCTTGGATGTGCCCGAAAGCGAAGCATGGACCATTGCCGACAATCTTGTCGATGCAGACCTCTGTGGTGTTGAATCACACGGTGTCAGTCGGATGTCGATCTATATGAAACGTCTGCAGAGTGGAGTGGTCAATATCAAAGGCGAAGCGCTCATAACACAAGAGCACCCCTCGAGCATCCACTGGGACGGGCGAAACTCCATGGGAATGGTCACCGGCGTGAAGGCAATGCAGCGATGCATCGAGAAGGCACGGGAGACCGGGTGCTGCTTCGTTGCTGTGAACCATTCGAACCATTATGGTATGGCCTCCTATTATGTGAAGATGGGTGCGGAGGCAGGAATGGTCGCCTTCAGTGGTACCAATGCTCCTCCCAATATTGCGCCTTGGGGTAGTCCTGTCGCGTACATGGGAACAAATCCCTTGGCGATAGCTGTTCCCACCCATGGCGAACCGATGTTGCTCGATATGGCTCCCAGTGTTGTGGCGATGGGGAAGGTGATCCTTGCCGCGAAGTTGGGGAAGATGATTCCCGAAGGTTGGGCGCAAACAAAAGAGGGTAAGCCGACCACCGACCCCAGTGAAGGTATGAAAGGGACTGTATTGCCGATTGGTGGACCAAAGGGATACGGACTTTCATTGTTCATGGATGTTCTGTGCGGGGTACTGGCGGATGCGGAATTTGGTCCACACTTGAACAATATGTGGAGTGATTTTGAGAATCCACAGAATGTCGGACATGTGTTTTGCTGCATCGATATTTCAAAATTTGTGGACCTTGATCGATTCAAGGAACGCATGCAGCAGATGATAACCGAGATCAAGGCATTGAAGAAGAACCCTGGTGTCGACGAGATTTTCGTTCCAGGGGAGATAGAACAGCGGCGGCGGCTGCAACGGAAAAGGGACGGATTGGAACTCCATGAGGTCGTGTACAATGAGATCCGTGGTCTTTGTGAGGAACACGGTGTGAATTTCATATTATAGCAGGGGGCTTGTATGTTTTTATTGGATTGTACGCTTCGCGATGGAGCGAATGTGATAGGGAAAGGGTTCTCGGCCGAATTGACAGTTTCCATGATCGAAGGACTTGTCGATAACAATATCAAGGTGATTGAAATGGGCAATTGCCTCGGGGTAGGAGCCTACGAGGCCAATGCTTCGATTTCCCCGCTCAATGATGCGGAGTATATGGATATAGTCGCACCATATTTGGACGTGGCGGAAATCGGCATGTTCATGGGGTACAAGAATGCAAACGACAGGAATATCGGATTGACTGTCGACAAGGGGCTCCATTTCCTGAGGGTCGGAGCCAATGCCGGTGATGGCGAGCTTGCATCGGATGCAGTACGGCAAGTGAAAGCCGCAAATTTGAAATGCCGGTATTCCATGATGAAAGGGTATATCCTTGGACCGAAGGAATTGGCCGCCGAGGCAAAGATGCTTGAATCCTGTGGTTTGGATGAAATAACGATTATGGATTCGGCCGGAACGATGTTCCCGGAACAGGTGTATGAATATGTTTCGGAAATGGTCAGGTCGATACAGATTCCCGTAGGATTCCACGGGCATAACAATCTCAGCCTATCGATGGCCAACGCGATCGCAGCCGAAGCGGCTGGAGCCTCTGTACTCGATTGTGGTTTGATGGGAATGGCTCGGAGTGCCGGAAATCTTGCGACGGAAGTTGCCGTGGCCACCCTCCAGCGGATGGGAAAACTTGCCGATATCGATTTGTATGGATTGCTCCATTACATTGACAAGGACCTTATCCCTGCAATGGATGCATACGGGTACAAGACAGCCATTGCTCCCGAGGATCTGGTCTACGGCTTTGCCGGCTGCCACTCCAGTTTTGCCAACATGTTCGAAAACGTCGCGAAAGAACAACAGGTCGACTTGTACAAATTGATTGTAGAAGTCTCGAAAATCGATCGGAAGGCTCCCCCAAAAGAATTGTTGGAGAAAGTTGCCAAACTGATAAAGTGAAGGAATAACGTGAAAGAAAACCATCTTCGGAATCTATTGAACTCTGGAAAACCCACCATGGGAACCAGGATGTGGTCGACTCTTCCCTTCTTTACAGAAGCAGTCGGTGCGACCGGTTTTTACGATTATGTGGAATTTGTTGCTGAATATGCCCCCTTCACACTGTATGATCTGGACAACATATGCATGGCATGCGAGTTGCACGGTATGGGTTCCATGATCAAACTTGATTTCTTGAATCGTGGGTACTTCGCCCAAAAGGCGATACAGAGTGGGTTCCAGTCTGTCATGTTCACCGATTGCCGTACGGCGGATGAAGTAAGATCATCCCTGAAGATGATTACACCGGAAACCATGGAGGAGGGTGGGACCTTCGGGTATGCGAACAGACGGTATATCGGATTCCAACCACGGATCCCCCAAATGGCACATGCCCAGCGACAGCGGGATATCGTTGTCTCCCTTATGATCGAGAAACGGGCCGCAATAGAGAATATTGAAGAAATTTGCAAGGTGCCAGGAGTGGATATGGTACAATTTGGACCTTCCGACTACTCTCTGAGCAACGGATGGGATGCTAAGGACCATGTGCCGGAGACCAAGGAAGCCGAACGCCATATGATCAAGACAGCGATCGCCAATGGAGTAAGACCGCGTTGCGAGATCCAGAGGGTCGAGGACGCCCGCTACTATGTCGAGTTGGGAGTCAGGGACTTCTGCATGGGGGACCAGATGTGGAAACTCATGGCATCGTGGGCACATGACGGGGAAAAGCTGCGCGAAGTCCTGGCAACCGTGTGATTGCCAAACGAAGCGAGGGGAGAGGGACCACGAAGTGGTCCACTCTTCCGAGCGAGTGCAGGCAACGTGAGGTGACCGAAGGAACCTTTCATGCCAAACGAAGCGAGGGGAGAGGGACCAC
>Ga0068714_10000333_pt1 | contig 99244 bp, 80 predicted proteins | sample MTBNYHSulfiMetaG_FD_62988 | JGI IMG/M metagenome (GOLD analysis project Ga0068714, IMG submission 62988) | Enrichment culture microbial communities from rom New York Harbor, USA that are MTBE-degrading - MTBE-NYH (New York Harbor Sulfidogenic)... | ecosystem: Environmental > Aquatic > Marine >...
ACTTCTGTATTAACTTATAACAATGTATTCCCAGACGACTGGTTTCTGTATATTAATGGTAAAGACGCAGGTGAAAAATATTATGAAATGATGTTTGAAAAAATCAAAGAATATGATCCAGAAAAACCTAATGTTATTTGCATTTCATCTTTAGTGATAGACGAAGAAATATTAATAAAATTTGCAAAAGCATTAAACGAATTGGGCAAAAAAGTCTATAAGTCAGGATCAAATATAAAATATAAACCTTTAGTTTTATTTTTAAAATCAGCTTTGCCAATAAATCTAAAAAAATTACCTGCTTACTACTATAAAATTATTATGGTAAATCTTGATGATGAAGCTAAAAAATCATTATATATTGGTTTTGCTCATAATCCAAGAATAACACCTCCATTAGGCTATAATCATACAAAACTTTTTATTAAAAACGGCGAGTTTGCGGTAACAGGCGGTGTTAATTTAACAAATAATATTATTAGTGAAACAGATAATGTTCATGATCTTGCAATGAAATTGGAGGGTGAAGCAGCTAAAAAAGCCGAATGGTTTTATATGTTTGCATTATGGAAAAACCGCACAATTTCGGTAGTATCATGGGATCCATTTTATGAATATCCAAAAGAATATGAAGATTATTTTCAAAATAGTTATGATGATAATCCATTTTCCGGAATAGAAAAAAAAATTGCTGTTTTTTCTTTATCACGATATTGGTTTACAATAAATAATATACCATTATATGATATATCATCCGATCAAGCCGTTTATACAGCATTAAGATCTGCAAAAAAGTCCTTAAAAATATCTCAGGAGATGCTGCTGTTTCAAGGAGGCTATGTTAACGAAATTTTTGATATTTTTGCAGAGTTGCTTCTGTTAAGAGAAGAACCCGTTGAAATTAAAATTATAATATCAAAAAGTACCGAATGTTTTGAAAAATTAATCAAGCATATATATAAAATAGGTCTTAAAAATAATCTTACAAATAAACAAATTCATGATATTTTACAGAAATATCTCAAATTAGCTGTTTATGATTATGATGAAGACCCAACTCCTCATCATAGTCATAATAAATTTTATATGATAGATGATACTGCTTTTTATATCGGTTCACAAAATTTATACCCTACATCAATCTTAAATCCAACATCAATCCCATCAATAGAAGTCGATGAACATGGTTTTTTGGTAGATACAACAGCAAAAAACTCTTATATAGTTAAACCTGTTATTGAATGGTATGATACTGTATGGAAATATTCTAAAAAACATATGATCGGTCCGGATTTAATACCAGAATATATTGATATATCACCCGATCCGGTAACTACCTTTAAACCGATTACTTTTAATACTATAATTAGCAATAAAGGTAATTTTGCAACTAAAGATTTTCAAATCACATGGTCGGTTGACGGAATCAAAAAAGAAACACAAACTATAAAAGGAGTTGAACCTGATTCTTTTGTTGATGCTTATTTCAGCCAAATAATTAATAACACAGGTATTCATTTAATCGAATGCTTTGTAGATTCTGATTATGAAGAAATTGAGCTTGATGAAGAAAACAATAAATCAACTTATACACTAATTATCAAAAAAGCAGATTTAACTCCAACAAGTATAAATATTGAAAATTCAGCCAACATTATAGTTGGAGATGAAGTGCAAATTAATACTTTAATTGAAAATATCGGAGGATGTACTGCTTCTCAATCAGTTACAAAATTGAGTATCGGTAATATCGAAACGGGAAGCTATTTTGAAAAAGATATAATAACTCAATCTATAAATCCATATAAAAGTATTAACTTAATTGAAAATTGGATACCAAATGAACCGGGTAATTACTTGATTGATATCGAATTAAATCATAATGGCGCAATAGATGAAGAAACGACTGAAAATAATTTTATACAATGTTCTGTTTATGTTAATGAGGCAGGTCTTCCTGATTTGGTGCCGATAGATGTTATTATTGAAGATGAGGATAATATAAATGTTTGGGACAATGTAATTATTAATATTATTGTTGAGAATACCGGGAATAGTCCTGCATCAAATTCGATTACAAATGTTAAAATTGGAAATAATTATACTGCTAATGTACGTACACCTGCAATTGAACCGGGCGCCAGTCAAACTATAAGCTGTCTTTGGAGACCTGATGCTGCAGGTGATTTTACTATAACAATTGAGGCTGATCGGTTAGATCAGATTGATGAAGAATATGAAACTAATAATATTATAGAATATCCGGTTCATGTCAATGAAGTTTATAAACCTGATTTAATTCCTATTTATTTAAACTTTAATTTTGAAGAACCGGAAATTGATTCTGAAATAGAAATTATCGTTGAAGTTGGTAATTATGGTACTGTCCCTGCACCCCAATCGTTGACATTAATTGATATCGGCAGTCTTGAACCTGGATATTATCATGCAGAAGAGATTATAATACCTGAACTAGATGTAAATGAAACATATAGTTTTACGTATACTTGGATACCTGAAATAACCGGTTATCATGTTGTTGCTGTAAAAGTAAACTGTAATAATGAAATAGACGAAATGCGAAACGATAATAATATAATGATGACTCAAATAGATATCTATGACTTTAAAAAAGCGGATTTAGTAACATCTAATCTGCATCCTTTGAGCCAAAAACCATATTTCCCAGATGAAGAAATAGTATTTAATGTTAATGTAGAAAACAACGGTGATTTAGAAACCGGACCTTATGAATCCAGAAAGATGATCCAGAAAGAAAACGGTAGTTTAATACTTTTTGAAGTAGTTAACTCACAATCATTGGATGTCGGTGAAAAAATAATATATCCGATTAATTGGACACCGGAAGAACCGGGGCGTTATTATGTTAGTTATATTGCAGATATTTACGACGATGTTAGGGAATATGATGATACAAATAATAAAAGCGGAATGTGGATTTTAATAAATGATGTTGATGATTTACCTGATTTAATGACAGATACAATAACTCAAATAGGTAATGATCCTCTTACCACAGGTAAAAACTTTACTTTTAAAGCAAATGTAAAAAATCAAGGAGAAATATATGTGGATTCTTTTAATATCAAATGGACAATAACAGATGCCGATGATAATATTATATATGAATACACAGGCGTCCATAAAGATCTTGATATAGGTGAAACAGGAGAATATGACAATTGCTTTATAGAATATAATTTTAATCAAGGCGGACAATATAAATTAACTTATCAAGTTGATTATGACAATCAGATTACAGAGCTTAATGAAGATAATAACCAGTCAACTCTGACAATTAATGTATCAGAATCAAATTTACCGGATATAAAACCGGGTTTTATTGATCTGACTTCAAATTATGTTGTGGGAGAAGCCTCTTTATTAGAAACAAGCATATCAAATATCAGTCCTGCTCCTTGCGGACAAATTATCTGTGAATGGTATATTAATAATGATTTATACGGCACATTAAATTATGATGCTCTTGACGGCAATAATACAATTAATGGTATCTCACTTAATTGGGTTCCAGATCATACCGGTATATATTTTATTACTTTTAAAGTTACTGTTCCAGGCGGAGAAATAAATGATGCTAATAATACAACCTCAAGAAGTGTTTATATAAGTACGGATATTAATAATTCTCCAAAATTATTAATTATAGTAAACAGCACTATTTATTCTCAAATACAGCCTCAAATTACCCAGTACAGAAGCGATCTTACGGGATATGGTTTTTCGAATATTCTCCATGAATGGCAGGGAGGCACAGTAGAAGACTTAAAAGCTCTAATAGAAGATTATTATTATATCACTAATATTAATGGAGTTCTGCTTATTGGGGATTTTCCAGCGGCATGGTATGAAATAGATAATAATTGGCAGCAAAAAAACTTAAATCAAGAATCAATATATCCCGGTGATAATCCTGATCATGAAGAATTCCCATGCGATATATATTTAATGGATATTGACGGTACTTGGGAAGATACCGATAATAATCAAATATACAACTCACATCCACCAAATACGGATCTTGAAGTTTTTGTTGCACGTATTACTGGTAGTGCCGCTGAAATAATTAATTATTTTGATAAAAATCATTTATATAGATCTACATCATCAAATATTCCTAACAGCGGTTTTCAATTTATTGATGAAGATTGGCAAATCTATGGTACAGATAATGGATTTACTGAAATTTACAACTCAGTAATAAAAAATTATACTCCTGATAATACTAATAAAATAGACTATATAAATAATCTTGTATTTGGATCAGGATATGACTTTGTCCATCAAAAAATACATTCAGCATATGATGCACTTCATATAAACGGTAATGAGCTTATTTATGCGGATGACTATTTATTATCAAAAGTAAAAGCTCATTTTATAAATCTTTACAATTGTTCAGCGGGAAGGTTTACTGTAGACGGATCATATCTTGCCAAATCTTATATTATAAATACTGCTTCAACAATAAGTGTAGTAGCCTCTACAAAGGCTGGATCTATGAAAGATTATAAATATTTCCATACTTATCTGGGTAATTTTAATGATTCAAAATACTGGGGTGAAGCATTCAGGTTATGGTATAACAATTACGGTTTTCAATATGATAATTGGAATTTAGGTATGGTTATAATAGGCGATCCTATGGCAACGATTAATCCAAGTAATTTTACGCCTGAGCTTAATCAATTAAGTGATATTAAAGAAGAAGAAAAAATTGACTATACTCAATATGAAGATTTATATAAAAAAATATTAGATTTAAATGAAAATAATAAATTGGATACATTTGAAGAATATAAAAAGAATAATCCGCAATTTTTTAATGATTAAATAATAAAAAAGGTGTCTCAAAAGGGCACCTTTTTTTTATCCCTATCACATAAATAAGAACAATAAAATTGTTTAATTGATTTTATTAAGCTTCATTTATTTTCTTAATTTCAAAACAAAAAAAGTTGACACTTATATAATTGTTATATATATTAAAATAAATTATTTTAAAATGTTTTTTAGTAAAAGGGGCCTAAACTATGATTATTAAACTTCCTCCTCCCTGGGTAATATGGTTTATAAGCGGAGTTTTATTAATGATAATAGAGATATTCACTCCGGCCTTTTTTTCATTAATTATAGGTATTGCTTGTATTTTAACAGGGATCGCTGCTATTTTTATCAATAATTTAATATTTCAATTTATTTTCTTTTGCATAACATTAGTATTGTTAATGATTTTTTTACGGCCTATATTCTTGAAATACTTCGCCGGAAAAAATGTGAAGCATTCTAATGTAGATGCATTAATAGGAAAAGAAGCAATTGTTACTGAAGAAATAAATAATATTAAAAAAGTCGGTTATATCAAAATCGGTGCAGATTATTTAAAGGCAGTGTCTAAAGACGGGAATGTCATTCCTAAAAATAAAACGGTAATAATAGAAAAAATTGAAGGTATTACCGCTGCAGTGTCATTAAAAAAATAATATAATTTGGAGAATTAAATGCAAAATATTATCTGGATAATAACACCAATCGGTGTATTTTTACTTTTTATATTAATACTGGGTATCAAAGTTGTACAACAGGCTACCGTTAAGATTGTTGAAAGACTTGGTAAATATCATAAAACACTGGATGCAGGAATAAATGTAATAATTCCCTTCTTAGACAGGATAAAACCGATTATCTCAAGAGTTACCATCAGGGATTACCAGGGAAAAAGCATATTAACTACAACAGTAAGACCATATCTGGATTTAAGAGAAAGAGTATATGATTTTCCGGGTCAGAATGTAATAACAAAGGATAATGTTATTTTAGAAATAAACGCTATGTTATATTTCCAGATAATGGACCCTTTTAAAGCAGTATATGAAGTTGAAGATTTAGCGATGGCTATAGAAAAACTGACACAGACAACATTAAGAAATGTAATCGGTGAATTGGAGCTTGATGAAACACTCACAAGCAGGGATACAATAAACAGTAAATTAAGAACAATTCTGGATGAAGCTACGGACAAATGGGGTGTTAAGGTAAACAGAGTTGAGTTGCAGGATATAAAACCTCCCCATGAAATCCAAAAAGCCATGGAAAAACAGATGACAGCCGAGAGAGAAAGACGTGAAACTATATTAAGGGCAGAAGGTGAAAAAAAAGCAAAAATCCTACAAGCTGAAGGTGAAAGAGATAAATTAATAGCTGAAGCTGAGGGAAGCAGACAAAAACAAATTTTAGAAGCAATAGGAGAGGCAGAAGCAAAAATTAAAGTGGCAAGTGCAGAAGCACAGGCAATCAGTCTAATCGAAAAAGCAATAAGTAAAAGTAAAATTGATCCTGCACAATATCTTGTAGCTATAAAATATGTAGAAGCATTAAAAAACATAGCAGGCCAGCAGGGTGAAAAAGTAATATTCATGCCTTTCGAATCAAGTGCTATGTTAAGCTCACTGGCAACTATAAAAGAAATTTTTAAAGAAAAAAAGTAAATTTTAAAGACAAATAATGATTTTTTTTATATTATAACGCTGCTAATAATTGCAGCGTTTTTTTATTAATCTTAGCAAATTTTATTAATTACAATATTATTATAGGAGAATGCATTATGCAAAAAAAAATAACACTTGATTATTCTTATACTATACCATTCATTCAAGAAAATGATATTAATTTATATAAAGAAAAAGCATTTGATGCACTTGATATGCTTTTATCAAAAAAAGGCAAAGGTAATGACTTTTTAGGCTGGATTGATTTACCGGAAAAAGCATTAAAATCTGATGAAACCAGATTGATAATCGAAAAAGCAAAAAAGATTAATGAAGATGCCGATTTACTTGTATGTATAGGCATTGGCGGAAGTTATCTTGGTGCAAAAGCGGTTACTGATGCCTTACTACATCCATTTTATAATTCTCTTGATAAAATAAAAAGAAAAGGACCTAAAATACTCTTTGCAGGACAAAATATAAGCGGTATGTGGCTTGAAGCTGTTATAGAAGATATAGAAAAAAGCGGATCCGTATATATCAATGTTATATCAAAATCAGGTACAACAACAGAGCCGGGTATTGCTTTTAGAAAAATCAAACAAATAATGGAAAAAAAATACGGCAAAGAAGATTCTGCAAGAAGAATAATAGCAACAACAGATAGTCAAAAAGGAGCTTTAAAAAAATTATCAAATAACGAGGGATATCAGACATTTACAATACCTGATGATGTAGGCGGCAGATTTTCTGTATTAACACCTGTAGGATTATTACCGATAGCAGCAACAGGCATCAATATAGAAGAATTGCTTAACGGAGCAATCGATGCCTCAATATACGGAAAAGATAAAAGTATAGATAAAAATCCGCAACTTTTATATGCTGTAATCAGAAATATTTTGCTGCAAAAAGGGTATCATACGGAAATTTTAGTTAACTATGAACCTACACTGCATTATTTAAGTGAATGGTGGAAACAGCTTTACGGTGAAAGTGAAGGAAAAGAGGGCAAGGGAATATTCCCTGCATCTGTAGATTTTACAAGTGATCTGCATTCCATGGGACAATGGATACAGGAAGGACAAAGATTTATTTTTGAAACCATATTAAATATAAATGAAAACCTTAGTGATCTGAAAGTACCTTCTGATAATGAAAACCTTGACGGATTAGAATACCTTGCAGATAAAAGATATGATGAAATAAATAAAAAAGCACAGGAAGGAACACTTCTTGCCCATTATGAAGGAAAGGTGCCTAATATTATAATTAATATTCCCGAATTGAATGCATATTATATAGGGCAGTTGATATATTTCTTTGAACAAGCCTGTGGTATAAGCGGATATTTACTTGGTGTAAATCCATTTAACCAGCCCGGTGTAGAGGCTTATAAAAAGAATATGTTTGCATTATTAAACAAACCCGGTGAAGAAAATGAAAAAAACAAGGCAAATTTAATAGAAAAAATGAATAATTTACCTAAAGGAAAAATTACTTCATAAGCTGATTTTATTAAAGATTATAAATTATTTAATAATTCATTTAAAGGAAAAAGATGAACAATAAACTGCTTCCTAAATCAATAAAATATTTTACTTTTTCTGAAAATGAAGATTTTGTTTTAGAATCAGGAGAAAAATTCGGTCCGATAACTATCGCTTATGAAACATTCGGTAAATTAAATAAAAATAAAGACAATGCCATATTAATAATTCATGCATTAACCGGAAGCTCTCATGTCTGCTCTGCATATGATAAAGATGATAATACTCCCGGATGGTGGGATCTTTATGTTGGCCCGGGTAAATCAATAGATACAAAAAAACATTTTATTATTTGCTCGAATTATCTTGGCGGATGCTATGGTACAACGGGTCCTGCCAGTATTAATCCTAAAAACGGCAAACCGTATGCACGTAATTTTCCTATAATCTCGGTTAAAGATATGGTTGAAGTCCAGAAAAAGCTTATTGATTATCTGCAAATTAAAAAATTAAAATCAATCATAGGCGGGTCTCTCGGAGGAATGCTTGTATTGGAATGGTCGGTTTTATACCCGGATATACTTGAAACGGCAATTGTTATTGCATCTGCCTATAAGACTTCACCGCAAGTTATTGCATTTGGAGAAGTAGGCAGAAGTGCTATCATGGCTGATACAAATTTTAATAACGGTAATTATTATGATAAAAAACCTCCGGAAAGAGGATTGGCAATAGCAAGAATGGTAGCTCATATAACATATCTTTCAAAAGACTCGTTGGAAACAAAATTCGGTAGAGATATACAAAATGATATACTGGATAACAGTGATTTATATGGTTTATTTGGTCCTATGTTCCAGGTTGAAAGTTATTTAAGATACCAGGGTAAAAAATTTGTATTAAGATTTGATGCAAACAGCTATCTTTATATAACAAAAGCTATGGATATGTATGATTTAACAAAAAATAAAAATAATATAAATGATGTAGTAGCAAAAATTAGATGCAAAATGCTTGTAATCTCCTTTAAATCCGACTGGCATTTTAGACCTTCTGAGAGCTGGGAAATTGTTAAAGCCATGATGAATAAAGATAAAGAAATATCATATGTCAATATTGATTCACCATATGGGCATGATACATTTTTAATAAAAAATGAAGAGTTAGAAAAAATAATATGCAGTTTTTTAAGTTAAGAATACAGGAAGATAAATGAGAAAATTAAAAAAAACCATTCATCAAATTATTGCAGAAGAAGTACCTGTAGGAAGTAAATTATTAGATCTGGGCTGCGGTGACGGGATGTTATTAAACTATTTAATCTCAAATAAAAATGTAAAAGGTCATGGAGTTGATATAAATTATAAAGTAATAATAAAATGTATAGAAAAAGGGATTCCTGTAATACAGTTAAATCTTAACAATCTGCCTCTTGATTTTGCTAACAATAGTTTTGATATTGTTATATTAAACCAAACTATCCAGGAGGTAATGCATCCCGATAAAATAATCCAGGAAATGCTGAGAATCGGAAAAATGGGCATATTGGGATTCCCAAATTTCGGTACACTTAAAATCAGACTAAAACTTCTTTTTAAGGGAAGAATGCCTGTAACAAAAGAACTGCCCTATTATTGGTATAATACACCAAATATACATTTATTAACATTAAAAGACTTCAAAATTTTCTGTAAATTAAATAATATAAAACTGGAAAAGATAATCTACCTAAAATCCAAATTAATTAAAAAATCAGGTACAAAAAATGATTATAAAAGGATTAAAATCCTACCGAATCTTAGAGCTGATCTTGTTATCTGCAAAATAAAAAAAACATAGCAAATAATAATGTTTTTTTAAATAATAAGTAGTATACTTTTAATACAAAATATTATAAAATAATAGTTCAATGCTTTTACTGCTATCATCTATAATTAGGGCTAGTTAAATGAATAAAATCAGAAGAAGAGATCACAGAATAAGAGTTAATTTTGATTTTAAATATTCATTTAATAATAAACAGTCTAAATGCTCAATTGTTGATATATCTGAAAGAGGCATGCTTTTAAAAATACCTCAAATACTGGATATTGGAGACATAATCAACCTTATTTTTGAAGATAATTCTATCGGTGAAGTAACAATAGAAGCAAGAGTTATTCACAAGAATAATAATTATATAGGTGTTAATTTCATAGAAGATGAATATGAGGATTTAACTTTTATAAGACATTTTATAAACAGTATTAAGGATAAAAACAAACTTTATTAATTTTACAAAATCTTCTTTAATTATAAAACAATATTATTTTTTATTTAAAATTCAGGAGTCTTAATAATCCATATATCAGAAGGTGTATCTTCATCCTGCCCGATATGAGATTCGAATACAATCCATTTTCCATCATATGAACAAGAAGGAGCGCCATCTTCATAATTATCTGAAAAAGTAATTCGAATCGGTTCACTCCCGTCAATCGGGAAAGCATATATGTTGGGTATTTCTATATCATAATCGCTTGAAGAAAGAATATGACTATTATCACTATACCATGAATTATCAGTATTATGAGCAGCCGGCTGTGTTAGTTTTGTAATATTCTCTAAAACGGGATCTATACCGGAATAATTAATTGTTGCTGTATAAATCTGCCAATTATCATTCCCTGCATCTGCTCTTTGAAAAAGAACAGCTGTACCATCATGTGACCAATTGGGAAGTCTGTCATCATATATTGCACCGCCGGTTAAATATGTCACTTTATCCCCCTGATCAATCTCAACAAGAGCAAGCTTATGAGGATCAATATCAGAAGGACCATGTTCAAAGATTATTTTGTTTGTATTTTGCGGATTAAAAACAGGTTCAATATAATATCCGATTGATTCCGGATGATCGGTAATTTGCACTATACTGCTTCCATCATCATTTGCTATATATATTTCATCACTATCCCCTGCTCTATCAGAAGACCAGCAGATTAAATTTCCAATCCAGCTTGTTCCAGGTACATTTACATTATCAGCATCAATCGATGAAAATAAAACTGTTTTCTCACCTGTTTCGATATTGAGTTTCATTACTTGTGAAGGACCTATATTATATCCATTTAAAAAACAAGTATATATAATGTATTTCCCATCCTGTGAAAAAGCAGGATTTTGATTACTGGTTATTCCATTACTTACAGTCAATCTTATTGCATTATCATTTCTATTTTTATTATTATCATTTCCTCCATTATTGCTGCTTTCAGAAGAATTATCTGAGGGAGTATTCAGACAATTTATAATTAAAAATATTAATAGTATTATTAATAAATAGTTTTTAACTTTATGCTTCATAAAAATATATTTTACTACATTTTTTTAAAAAAACTAAAAAATTAATAATATATGAATTTTATGATTGTATTTTCTTTCTCTTTAAAATTTTAATAACTATAAAAATAATTAATAAAATCAAACCTACTATAAACAGTGAAGGCTCCGGCATTTCCTCCTTCATATCATTGCCTGCATCAAGATATTTTTTAGAATTTATTATTTGATTTTGTTTTTTCAGCATCATTTTTTCCTGGGCTTCATTTTCAAAAACAACAAATGAAGTATTTGCTGATAATACATTCATTTTTATACTGTTATTATAAATTTTCCTCCATACTTTTTCTGTTTTCTCAGGATGCAGAATATTCCACCTTTGCAGTCCGGTTAATGCCAAAAGGCTGCCGGACGATTTTTCATTATTAAAATTAAAACTATCCGGTTTAATTAAATTAATAAATTTTAACGATGCTTTATCATCAACAGGAAGATATAATACATTATTATCAATCTCTATTTTACATGCATCAATTTCATCACTTGTAAAAATACCTTCATTTTTTTTAAATGCATCAAAACCATATTGAATAACATTATTATTGTTTGTTATATGATATAATTTATTACTGTGAATACTGAACGGTATTATTTCTTTTAAATCCTTACTGTTTTCTATTTCATTTATGATTTCTTTGTTTGTAATAATAACAGGTATAGGATAATATAAATTTTGATTATTAAAATTATTATAATAGATTTCACTTAATGCCCTTTGCAGATAAAATCCGCCGCTATTGTTATGAGACATAATTATGCTGTTGATATTATTATTATAATCGACCGTTTTTGTCCGGTAATCTGTAAGAGTAACCTTAATATTATTGTTATCAATTAATTTATCATTAATAAATTTATTTAACCGTTTTATAAACTCAACTTTATCATACTGAGCATTTTCCGAACAATCAATAATAAAATGAAAATAAGGTTTGAGTCTTATTTTAGTTAAATCATTCTTTACATTAGCCGGTATATAAACCACATTTTTATTTTCAGTGTATATAGGCTTATTAAGAGTATTAATTGTATTAATCGATATTTTGTTATTATTATTACTTATCACAAGCGGTTCAAAGTGAATTAATTTAAATCCTGTTTTTCTTCTTTCATTATAAAAAAACGGAAAAACTTTTAAAGCAACAATATTGTTATAAACATAATAAACAATACCGGGATCTCTATTTTCATTTTTAATCTGCAAATATGTCCATAAAACCGATTTTTTTTCGGCAAGTATACCCCTTTTTTTAACATTTTTTATATATAGATAATAATCATCAATCCAGACACCTTCGGGTAAATCAAGATATGATACAAACTCAGAAATTGTTTTTGAACTGTTTTCTAAATCAAGATCTACCCATGAATGATATAAACCTGTTTTTTCATCATATTCTGTTGATATCTTCATATCAAGGATTTTTACAGTGTCATTAGGCGGTTCGAATTCAAAAAAATTCCATAAAAAATCTCTGTTTTCATATATATAATAATCTGTACCATTAAAAACTTTATAGAGCATTTGCACCTTGCTGTCAGACAATGTTAAATTATTAAGCACAATCTTTTTCTGTAATTGGGTAATCAGTGGAATCTTCGACTCATTTGTAAAAAAATTCCGTTTAGAATCCATAATAATATTTAGTGTTTTGGTAAGAAGTTTATTATTTATTTTTATTTCTGCATTTTTATCATAATCCGGATAATAAACATATCTTAATGCCTTGTGAAGATTATTTTTTTCTATAAAAAAATAAATAGTCATAACTACAGGAATAATTATCATAAAAACTAAAGAAGCAGTTATAATAATTTTTTTATTAATCAATGATTTTAAATAAATAATATCTTCTTTTAATTTTTTAAGATGAATTATTATTAATACTACTGGTGATATCAATAAAAAACCGGCACCTAAAACTGCTACTACAAAAATAAAAAAGGGATAAAAAGGCATGAAAATTATAAAAAAATAAAGTGTATAGGTAAATAATACGGATTTTAAAATAAACAATACTATCCTTAAAACTTTATTATTAATATTTGGTATTATTAATACTGCACCAGTGGTTACAGCAGCAATTAAAAATAACGGATTACTGAAATTGCCGAATATAAAATGAAAATTATCCAGATATTTAAATTGTTTAATATTTTTTAACAGACTGAACGGAAAATACATTTCATTCAGTAAAATACCACATACTGGAAAAATTAATGCAAATAATAAAGTCCAAACAGGCATAATTTTTTTAATTTTTTCACTATTTTTTTTATAAAGTCCAATTATTACTCTTAATACAAAAAAATAAAAACTTAATGTTAATAAAATAAATAAAACGATAAATATATGATAAATGATTCTTGATTGTAAAAATTTATATTGAAATTTTAAATTATTAATTATTTTAAAAAAGAAAAACCAGAATACAGGTATTATAACTGCAATAATAAAATCCAGCCATAATCTTTTTATTTTTAAATAACTCCTTACCGTTTTTTCTAAAAAAATAATCGCATAAAAAAATGCAGGTACGCTGAATGTTGCAAAAAATAAAAAATAGTTTTCCACTGAAAACATCCATGTAGGCAGACCGAATAGTATATCCGAAATAAAATAGCTAATTGTATAAATAAAAGCAATATCTGTTATCAGTATAATAAATGATAAAAATTTATGAACTCCCTTTTTATTAATCCATCTATATATACTATAGATCGTATAACAAATTATCTTGCCTATAAAAATCAATCCGAATATCTTCCATAAAATTTTTTGTTTATCACTGAATTCAGCATTAATTGTCAGATAAATATTAGCTGCAATTAATGCAAAAATAGATTGAGGAATTGTAATTGCAAATAATATCCATATAGGATGATATAAATCTTTTAAATTTCTTTTATTTTCTTTTTTATCCATGGCAAACCTCTTTTTAATATAAAATAATATACAAGCAATGAAAAAATAAATAAAAATGTACCTATACCATAATGCACCCAATTTTTAGCTTTAATTAAAAAGGGTACACTTCTTTTTACAGGTTCAAAATATATTGAGAATGAAATACGTAGAGCATTTGTTATAATTGTAAATATGTATGACATAATTAAATTTGGAATGAGATAAAGAGCTTTTTTGTGTAATTCTGATCTACTAGCTGATATTAAATAAATACCGATTAAATTTGTTAATATAAAAAGATTGATACCTGCACAACTTTTACTTATTGTTATTATATTATCATAACTTACATATCCGGTATTCTCAAAATATGAAAATGCATATCCTGTTAAAAACTGAACTATAAAAACCGTCGGATATAAAATCCATAAAAAAAAATCATCATCAAATATCTTACCGGTAATTTTTAATAATAATAGTGATAAAATAAGGGAAAAAAATATAAAATAAATTATTACTCTTTTTAATTTCATTATTACATATTATTCAATAAATATAAAAATCAATCAGTCCTGAGGATATATATTTTTTTTGAATTAATAATGAAAAAAAAATGAAAAGTTTATGAAAATTACAATTTTTTATAATTTATTATATAAATCTTTATATCTTTCTATCTTGACAATGTAGACTATTTGTGTTAGTTTCTTGCAACAATTCCTTCTTGGTGGGATTTATTTTAAAGATCCCATCCATTAAGACCAAAAGGCAGGTAAAATGAGAAAATATGAGTTAATGGTGATCTTCGATCTTGATGAAGACACATTGGATAACAAAAAAAAATTTGTAAGTGATAATTTTGAAAGTAATAAAATATCTATTTTAGAAGAATCAAGTATCGGAGAAAAAGATTTTTCATATCAAATAAGAAACAAAAATAGAGGTCATTATTATCTCTATAATATTGAAGCAGAACAACCTAGTTTAAAAGAATTAGAAAAAGCTTTTAAATTATACAAAGGTATTTTGCGTTATTTAATTATAAGGAAAAGTAAATAAAAAATGGCAAGAGATTTAAATCAGGTAATAATTATAGGCAGATTAGTTAGAAATCCGGAAATCAGATACACGACATCAGGTACACCTGTTACAAAATTTTCTGTTGCCAATAATATGACTTATATGCAAAATAATGAAAAAAAAGACCTTGTGAATTATTTTGATATTAATGTTTGGGGTAATCAAGCAGTAAATTGTGAAAAATATCTAAAAAAAGGAAGTCAAGTAGCAATAATCGGTTCATTAAGACAAAACAGATGGGCTGATAAGGCAACCGGTCAAACAAGATCAAAGGTAGAAATAACTGCAAATACTGTTCAATTTTTATCTCCTGTAACGGCAGGTAGTAGTGATCAGGGAAGCAGTACTAATATGAATACTAATAATCAAAATGTTGATGATCATTTTATTGAAGATCCCTGGGAAAATACGGGAGGCAATGAATTTGAAGAAAATGATCCTTTTAGTAATAATGATGATATCCCTTTTTAATAAATAATTTTTAGGAGAATTATATGTCAGATAAAGAAACTAATAAAAGAGAATATGATAATCGAAATAAAGATATGGATTACAGTAAAGATAAAGATATGGATCAAATGTCAACTACAGACAAAAAAAGAATATATATGAAAAAAAAGGTCTGTAGATTCTGTTTGGATAAATCTATAGAAATAAATTATAAAAATTTTAATATTTTAAAAAGATATACTACTGAAGGCGGAAAAATAATTCCTAGAAGAATGAGCGGTAATTGTGCTAAACATCAGAGAATGCTTGCCAATGAAATTAAAAGAGCTAGATATATAGCTTTTTTACCTTTTGTAAAACAATAATCATATATATACGGGATTTTTTTCTCCTGTTTTATTTAATAAAAATAATAAAAGGTGATTTAAAATGAGTACTATTAAAATTATATTAAATAAAGATATTCCAAACCTTGGTGAAGAAGGTGATGTAAAAACTGTTAAAAGAGGATATGCCAGAAATTTCCTTTTTCCTAACAAACTTGCATTGGATTATTCTAAACAAAACAGAAAAATTTTAGAATCCAAAAAAGAATACCTTGAAAAAAGAAAACTTGAAAAAAGAGATAATTCTACTCAGTTAAAAGAAAAACTTGAAGAATTAAAACTCTCTATTGAAGTACCTGCAGGTGATAAGGGAAGATTATACGGTACAGTTACATCAACAAATATATCTGAAGAATTAAAAAAGCTTGAATATAATATCGATAAAAGAAAAATTGAACTAAAAGAACATATAAAATTCGGCGGTGTTTATAAATTTAAGATACATCTTTACGAGGATATTTATGCAAATATGGAAATAAACGTTATTGGTAAGAAAGAAAAACCAAAACAGGATCAAGGTAAATCGAAAAGATTCACAAAGAAAAACTATAAAAATACATCCACGGTAAATATAGAAGAAAAACAAGAAAGCACTGAAGATAACGCTCCTGAAAATATTGAAGAAATTAATAAAAAAGAAGATTAATGTTTACTTCATAATAAAAAGTATTATTATTAATTACATAAAAACTTCAGGACTTATCTATGGATATAAAAAATTCTCCTGCAATAAGAGAACTACCTCATAATGTTGAAGCCGAAAGCTATCTTTTAGCTGCTATTTTAATAGATACAGAATCTTATGAAAAAATACTGTCACAGTCTTTTAATTTGAGCAATGAAGATTTTTATGATAAAAGACACCAGTATATTTACCAGTCAATAGAAGATTTAAAAAAAAGAAACATCCCAATCGATATTATTACTTTGACAGAAGAATTAAAAAACTCCGGATTTATTGAAAAGGCAGGCGGTGTCCAATACATAACATCTTTAATAGATAAGATACCTACAAGCGCTAATGTAGAATATCATAGTGAAATAATAAAATCAAAATCAATGCTGCGGAGACTCATTCACATATGCAATGATACAATAGCTCAAAGCCTTGAAAGCCAAACGGATGTAGATGATTTAATAGATAATACAGAAAAAAGAATATTTGATATCAATGAGGAAAAGCATTCTTCCAGTATTTCTCATATTAAGGCTAATTTATATGAAATAATCGAACAGGTAAGCAAATCAACGACTAAAGCCGGTGAAGTAACCGGTATACCAAGCGGATATTATGATCTTGATCAATTAACCGACGGATTTCATCCTTCAGAATTAGTAGTTATAGCTGCACGCCCCAGTATGGGTAAAACATCATTAGCTTTAAACATTGCAGCAAAAGCAGCAATAAAGTTTGATTATAATATCGGGATCTTTTCCTGTGAGATGAGTAAAACAAGTTTAGTAAAAAGACTCCTATGTGCGGAAGCAAGTGTTGACCAGTCCAGGATGAGAAAAGCAATGCTTAAAAATGAAGAAATAGACAGATTAATTCATGAAGCAGAAAGATTATATGACTCAACAATAGTATTTGATGATACACCAAATATACAGATCTTAGAATTACGAAGCAAAGCAAGAAGAATGGTAAAAGAATATTCTATAAATCTTTTATTAATAGACTATCTTCAATTAATAACGGTTGATGATGCAATGAAAAAAAGTCCCCGTCATGAACAGATAGCATATGTTTCACGCTCATTAAAAGGCCTGGCAAGACAGCTTAATATACCGGTCGTAGCGCTGGCACAGTTAAACAGGGATATAGAATCAAGAGGTGAGGAATCAAGACCGAGATTATCAGATTTAAAAGATTCCGGCTCAATCGAACAGGATGCAGACTTAATAATATTTATTCACAAAGGTAAAACAAGTGAAGCTTATAATGATTTTGGGAATGATGTAGAGCAAAGAGAAATAATAATAGGTAAAAACAGATCCGGACCTACCGGTCTTGTTAATATGATTTTTAAAAAGAATTATACCAGATTTGAATTACTGACAAAAGACAGATAATTTTATAAACCATTAAATAAATTAATACTGGTTAAAATAATAATATAACAAATTACATATATTTATTATATGCTGTAATTTGAAGTAATACTATTTACTTTTATATTATATATCTATAGCAACAAATAAATTATTTAAATCGCTTATAGATAAATTTATAACTAATTAAAGATTAACCACAAAGAGTACAAAGCACACGAAGGTAAAACTAAAAAAATCTTATTTTTTATACCTTCTATATATCACTTTGTGTACTTCGTGGTTTCTAATACTTTAGCTAGATAAAATTTTATCTATAATATGAATAAACATTTTGGAGTAAAATTTTGAACGAAACTAAATCAAAATCATGTTTACTTGTCTTTATAGGAATGGTACTGGGTGCTTTGACAATGATATCACTCATTGTTTTCCTGGTTATAATAATCATAATGGGATTCTCAAAAAACAATATAATTATAAAAAACAACACATGGCTTGTACTCGATTTCCCGGGAGATATTGTAGAAAAATCTTTTACAAAAGTACCTGATATGTTCGGCGGCAATAGAGATAAAATAGAATTATACAATTATTTAAATGCAATCCATAAAGCAGCCGGTGACGACAGAATAACCGGAATAATAATTAATGGTGACCTTACTTTTTACTCAAGGGCTCATAGTGAAGAAATTGGAAGTGCATTGCTGAAATTTAAAGAGTCAGGCAAAGAAATTGTTGCGTGGTTTTCTAACGGAATAAATAGAAATTATCATTTATGTCTATTTGCTGATAAAATTTATATGCCTGATACAGACTCAGCAGGATTAACAATAAATGGTTTTTCACAAATACTTCCATATTACAAAGATGCGCTTGACAGGATAGGAATTGAGTTTAATGTAATACATATAGGTAATTACAAAGGATCCGGTGAAAATTATGTAAGAAACAGCATGTCTGAAGAATTAAGAGAATCGTATGATTCTGTATTAAACAGTTTATACAACCAATTTTTAAAAGAAATTAAAAAAAATAGAAAAATCGAAGAAAGTAAGATTGCTTCATTAATAGAAAACGGCAGTACATTAATGATGACGCCTTCTTCTGCTAAAGAATACGGGTTTATAGATGATTTGATGACATATACGGAATTATGTGATCACCTCAGTTTTAACAGACCTTTTAACACGATATCCATATATGATTATATATCGGTGATAAAAAAGAATACTAATCAAAATAAAATTGCAATCATTTATGCAGAAGGTATAATAAATAATTATTATTCGGGAGAAACAAAGTTACAGGGTGATATAGTAGGCGCAAAAACTTTTATATATGATATAAATAAAATTAAAAAGGATAATAATATAAAAGCTGTTATTATAAGAATAAACTCACCCGGCGGGAGTGCATTAGCAAGCGAATTAATCCTGAAAGCTATAAAAGATTTACAAAAATCAAAACCCGTATATGTATCAATGGGTCCGATTGCAGCATCAGGCGGATATTATATAGCATGCAGCGGTGAAAAAATTTTTGCATCCCCCTCAACTATTACAGGATCAATTGGAGTTGTATCATTACTGATGAATTATAATAAATTAACGGATAATATAGGTATTAAATTTGAAACAATAAAAAAACATAAATATGACGATTTTTTATCTTCCAACAGAAAACCGACGCAGGAAGAGATAGAGTTATTAAAAAAATCCATGAAAAATATTTATAAAGAATTTACAAAACATGTTATGGATGAAAGAAAAATTAATGAAGAAAATATTAACAGTATAGCTGAAGGAAGAATCTGGACAGGTACTCAGGCAGTAAAAAATAAATTGGTTGACTTGTTAGGAAATTTAATCGATGTAATTGACTTTGCCGCTGAAAAAAACAATCTTGATACATATACAATAGAATCATACCCTACCCCGCCGAATTTCTTCGACAGGTTATCAGAAGTAAATAGGATAGAGCTTGATCTGCTTAAAGATGAAAATATAAAAAAAATATTAAATATTTATAATTACTATCTGGAAAACGGCAGGAATCCTTCTTATCTATTGCCGTATTATGATATACCTTAAAAATCTTCTTAATACATTTCAAATCCTGTCGATATTATTAAAAAGCATAATATGGAGAGTTAAAAATGGTAATGCTTGGAGGAAACTCAACAAAATCTATTGATATAATGCAGAGGGCAATGGGAGCCAGTGTATTTAGATCAGAGGTTTTAAACAATAATATTGCTAATGCCTCAACACCTAATTATAAAAGAAGAGATGTGACATTCCAAACAGAGCTGATACGGGCATTAAATTCCGAAATAACACCCCGGATACCATTTAGAATGAGTAAAGAAAATCATATACCAAATTTCAGAATAAAAGACTATCGCAGTGTTAAGCCAAAAGTATTTACAGAATATAACACATATTATAATAATAACGGCAACTCTGTTGATATAGAAAAAGAAATGCTCGAATCTTCAAAAAATACATTATATTATAATGCTTTAGCTCAAAGAACAGCAAAAGAATTTAATAAAATAAAATTTTTATTAAGATCATAATATGATTGGAGAATAATCTATGGGTTTGTTTTCGTCTATTAATATTTCCGGTACAGGCTTATCTGCTCAACGTCTTCAAATGGATGTTATTAGTAATAATATAGCTAATGCAAATACTACCAGAACAGAAAACGACACAGCATTCAGAAGATCAATTGTAATATTCAGACCAAGACAGGATGAAAGAGTATATAAATCTCCCCTACTGCCTGAAAAATTAAAAGACGGTCCCGGGAGCGGCGTCAAGGTTGTAGAAATCAAAGAAGATACATCAAAATTAAGACTTGTATATGATCCTGATCATCCGGATGCAATAAAAAGCGGACCGAAAAAAGGTTATGTTGAGTATCCAAATGTAAATATTGTTACGGAAATGGTTAATATGATAAGTGCAACAAGAGCTTATGAAGCAAATATTGCGGCAATACAAAATAATAAGTCAATGTTTGCAAAAGCACTTGAAATTGGTAAATAATGAATTTTATGAATTTAATATAATTTTTATAATTTTTTTAAAAAATATATTGCAAATGAATTTAATATATTATATAAATGAATATGGGGAGGGGGAATAACTGTGGACATATTATCAAATTATGATGTAAAAGGCGACATAGTTAATCTAAAAGTATCACGTAAAAATCATATCTCAGATAAAACTATCGAAGAACTAAAAGATGATTCTCTAACAGCAAGTTTTAAGGATCTTTTTAATAAAGCTTTGAGTGAAGTTAATAATATGGAACTAAAAGCAACAGATTTAGCCAATCAATTTGCGATTGATCCTGATAGTGTCAATATTCATGATGTACAGATAGCAGCAGAACAGGCAGAGATGGGTGTTATGCTGACAAAAGGTATAATGGATAGAGTAATCAGAGCATACAAAGAAATCATAAGTGTTAGATAGTTTTTCCCCCTATTTTTTTCATTTAATTAATTAGTTTTATTTTTTAACTAATTAAAGATCTTGTAAATTTTAAACATAATATTAGTAATCATTATTAAATAATGATTGCTGTTATATTATTAATTTATGTTGCTAATAAAATAAATGATAACTATTTTATTAGTGATATAAACAACTATTTATTATAAATAAATTTATTTTTAATAAATAGTTTTGATATTACCAGGGGGGGAATATTATGAATGAGTTCTTTAAAAAATTACTTGAAAATATTAAAAATATCTATAGTAAAATCTCATTAGTCCAAAAAATTATAGCCGGCGGTATAATACTGTTAGTAATAATAGTGCTTATTGCACTAATTATTTTTAACACAAGAACAGTTGGGGTACCGCTGTTTACTCAAAAAATAGACATTGCTGATTTCGGTGCAATTACAAAAAAATTAGAACAGGAAAATATTAATTTTACCACAAGAGACAATGAAATCATCTTGGTAAAAGATCAGCAGACTAAAAATAAAGTAATAATGATGCTTGCTCAAAACGGCACAATGCCGAAAGGCAAGTATACATTCCTTGATATAATCGAATCAAAAAAACTGACCAGCTCTAAATTTGAAAATGATATAAAATTAAGAGCAGCATTAGAAGGTAAACTTGAAGAATTATTAAGAACAAGTGATCTTATAGATGATGCCGATGTAACTTTTACGATGCCTCAGGAAAGTGTTTTTGTTAAAGAAAGAAGTCCTGTAAAAGTAGCAGTTATGTTAAAACCGGCATGGAGGGCAGAACTAAGGGAAAACAGGAATGCAATCAAGGGTATAGAAGAGTTAATTGTAAACTCAATAGATAAAGCTTCAAAGGAAAATGTAGTAATTACCGATGAAAACGGGATCAAACTCAATGACTGGACAGAAGATGAAATGATTACCGATTTAAAGAAGACTAAAGAAAACCTTAAAATCAAAGATGAGCAAACATTAAAATACAGGAATAAAATACTGGAAGCATTAACTCAATTTTTCCCGGAGGATAGGATCTCAGTACTTGTTGATGTCCAGATGAATTTTGATAAAGAAAGCAAAAAGACAAAAAAAATCCTTCCGGTTGTCTTAAAAGAAGATGATCCGGCAACTCCTTATGATGACGGTGAAAGAACATATAACATAACAGAATCATCCAAGACTGTTAAGGAAACATTTAAAGGACCTAACTGGATACCTGAGGGACCCCCCGGAATGGATGATAACGTATCTCCGGCATACAAAGGTGCATTAGAGCAAACAACAGAGTATGAAAAAGAAGAGCTTATAGAAAATAAAATCTCAGGGGAAGATAATATAGAAACAACAAAAGATCCCTGGGAGATTACAAAAATTACTGCATCAGTTACAATAGACGGTACATGGAGCCTGCAATTTGATGAAAGCGGTAAGATTGTAATGGAAGAAGATAATAAGACAAGAAAAAGGAAATATTTACCGGTATCTGATGAAGAATTAAAAAAGGTAAAGGAAGCGGTTGAGCAGGGTATAGGTTACAGTATTATAAGGGGAGATAAGGTTGTAGTAAACAGTCTGCCTAAAGACAGGTCAAAAGAATTTGCAGAAATAGATGAAAAATGGAGAAGAAGAAGACAGACAACATATGCTTTGTTTGCCGGATTAATCGCATTAATACTTCTTATCCTTGCAATGATCGGATACAGATTAATAGCAAAAGAAATTGAAAGAAGAAAAAGACTACGTGAAGAAGAATTGGCAAGACAGCATCAACTAGCAAGAGAAATGGCATTAAAGAGTGCTGAAGAAGAAGGCAATGAAATAGAAATGTCATTGGAAGATAAAACAAGACTGGAAATGCAGGAAAACGCAATTAATCTTGCCAGAGAGCATCCGGAAGATGTTGCTCAATTAATAAGAACATGGCTGACGGAAGAATAATATATATTTAAGATTATTATTAAAATATTTTATTTTTTTACTATTATATTATATAATTATATTATAAAATTTACGATACTATAGTAGGGAATAATAAATGTCTGACAGTAAAGAAGATAAAACAACTACCTCTACCCTAACAACCAGGAAAAAAGGTTCTAGTCATAAAAAAACACTTACAGGCAGACAAAAAGCAGCAATCTTTTTGGTTACCCTTGGCAGTGATGTATCAGCGGAAATTTTTAAACATTTAAGAGAAGATGAAATAGAGCAATTAACATTCGAAATTGCAAGAATAGAAATTGTTGAGCCGGAAGACAGAGATAAGGTTTTAATGGAATTTCAAGAATTAATGATGGCAAAGGATTTCATTTCTACCGGTGGTATTGATTATGCAAAAGACCTGTTAGAAAAGGCTGTAGGCGGCCAAAGAGCAACAGAAATTATAAATAAATTGACATCCAGCTTACAGGTAAGACCTTTTGATTTCATAAGAAGGACAGATCCTGCTCATCTCTTGAACTTCATACAAGGTGAACATCCCCAAACCATTGCATTAATACTGGCATATCTTGACGCCAATAAAGCTTCTAATATTTTAAGCCAGCTTCCTCATGAAATTCAGTCAGAGGTAGCAAAAAGAATTGCAATAATGGATAGAACATCTCCTGAAGTATTAAGAGAGGTAGAAAGAGTCTTAGAAAAAAAACTGTCTACTTTGGCAAGTGAAGATTATACAACAGCTGGCGGTATAGAAACAATAGTAGAAGTTTTAAACCTTGTTGACAGAACTACGGAAAGAACCATATTGGAAACACTTGAAGAAGAAGATCCTGATCTTGCTGAAGAGATTAAAAAGAGGATGTTTGTATTTGAAGATATTGTACTGCTTGGAGATAAAGATATCCAGAAAGTACTGAGAGAGGTTGACTCTACCGAATTAGCAAAGGCATTAAAAGGTGTTAACTCGGAAGTACAGGATAAAATTTTTAGAAATATGTCAAAACGTGCTGCTGCCGTACTTAAAGAAGATATGGATTTTATGGGTCCCATAAGATTAAAAGATGTTGAAGAGGCACAGCAAAAAATCGTAAGCATAATACGTAAATTAGAAGATGCCGGTGATATAGTAATTGCAAGAGCCGGTGAAGATGAACTTGTTGTTTAGGAGAATATTGGAAAGTGGCAAAAAGAGTTTTTAGAAGTATGGAGATTATTCCATCAGACATAAAAATATCAATAGATGTACCTGATTTAAAATTAAAAGAAAAAGAAATACCCGAATTATCGGAAGCAGAAACATTTGACGGTAAAACCATAGAAGACCTAAAAAAAGAAGCAGAAGCTTTTGAAGCTCAATTTGAAGAAAAGAAAAATAAAATGATTCAGGAAGCTGAAGAAGAAGCTAAGGTTATAATTGAAAGAGCTAAAAGCGAAGCTTTTGAAATTATTAAGAAAAAAAATGATGAAGTTCAGGAACTAAGAAAAAAATCAGAACTGGATTCTAAAGATATTATTGAAGATGCAAAAAAAGAAGCCCAGAAAATAGAAAGTGAAATCAGGAATAAAGAAACTGAAATATTAAATGAAGCAAGAAAAAGGGGTTACCAGGACGGCTGGGAAGAAGGGATTAATAAGGGTACAGAAGAAGTAAAAAGATTGGTGGAAAGAATACAAATAATTCTCAACACTGCTATACAAAAAAGAAATGAAATTTTTATTGAAACAGAACAGCAGATAATAGGTTTAGTACTGCTGATAGCAAAAAAAGTAATAAAAGTTATAAGTGAAAATCAAAAAAATGTAGTAATAAATAATGTAATACAATCATTAAGAAAACTTAAATCACGTGGTGAAGTTGCTATCAGAGTGAACTTAGCTGATCTTGAACTAACAACTAAACATAAACAGGATTTTATAGAAATGGTTGAAGGCGTTAAATCTATAAAAATACTTGAAGACTCTACTGTTGACAGAGGCGGATGTATTATTGATACAGATTTTGGATCAATAGATGCAAGGATATCCAGTCAACTGCATGAAATAGAAGATAAAATATTAGAGTTAATGCCTATTCAATCAAAAGGCAAACAGGATACGCCCGTGTAGTAAATAATTAAGGGAGGGGAGACTTGTCAACAGACACCGCTATATTTTTTGATATTGATAAATACACATCGGTTTTAGATAATACAGATCCAATTAAGCATGTAGGTTTTGTTACTAAAGTTACGGGATTAACTGTAGAATCACATGGTCCCAATGCTGTAATTGGAGAAGTGTGTAAAATTATATTACCGGACGGTAGGATTATCTTATCAGAAGTTGTGGGGCTTGAAAAAGAAAAAGTAATACTTGTCTGTTATGATGAAATGGAAGGTATAGAGATCGGTATACCTGTGATAGCTAGCGGTAAGCAGTTAAGTGTTTATGTTGGAGATCATTTATTAGGAAGAGTACTTGACGGTATAGGAAGAGATTATGACGGTAAAGGTCAGATAGGTTCATCAAATGTATATTCGGTATTCGGCAAACCAAGTGATGCCATAAAAAGAAAAAGAATTGTACAGCCTATAGTTACAGGAGTAAAAGCTCTTGACGGACTGTTAACTATCGGTAAAGGCCAAAGAGTCGGCATTTTTTCAGGAAGCGGTGTCGGAAAATCTACATTACTGGGAATGATTGCAAGAGATTCTCAGGCAGATGTTAATGTTATTGCATTAATAGGTGAAAGAGGCAGGGAATTAAAAGAGTTTATTGATATTGATTTAGGCGAGGAAGGATTAAAAAAATCTGTTATAATTTTTGCAGAGTCCAATAAGCCTGCCCTTACAAGAGTAAGAGCCGCATATGTTGCAATGACAATCGCAGAATATTTTCGTGACCAGGGAAAAGATGTAAATATCATGATGGATTCATTAACACGATTTGCCTGGGCTCAAAGAGAAATAGGGCTATCATCAGGTGAACCTCCTACAACCAGAGGATTTACCCCCTCAGTTTTTACATTACTCCCCAAATTATTGGAGAGAGCTGGTACAGGAGAAACAGGCAGTATTACAGGTTATTTTACAGTACTTGTTGAAGGCGATGATATGGATGAACCTATTAGTGATACAGTTAGAGGTATACTGGATGGACATATTATATTAAACAGACTGCTTGCTCAAATGAATCATTATCCTGCAATAGATATAATGGCATCAATATCAAGATTAATGATTAAAATAATAGATAATGAACACCTTCAAAAAGCAAATTTAATAAAGGAATTAATTACTGCATATAAATCGAATGAAGATCTGATATCATTAGGGGCTTATGCAGTCGGTACAAATCCAAAAGTTGACTTGGCAATTAGATTAAAAGATAAAATTGATGATTTTTTATGCCAAAGGATAGAAGAAAGTTATTCATTTGAAGAAACTCTGGAAGAAATAGATGATTTATTAAGTATAAATAAAAATGAAACAGAAATTGAAACAAAAAATTTATTTGGAAATCAAAATAATTTATTTTAAAAATAAAAAAATTATATGAAGAGATTTAATTTTAGACTTGAAAGATTATTAAATATCAAAAAATATAAAGAAGAGGAAGCAAAGTTAAAATATGCTGAAACTCTGCAAAAAAAAATAATGCTGGAAAATGAAAATAAAATGCTTAAAGAAATGATATATAACAGCTTATCAAATGAATATCCGTCTGTCAAACCGGGAGATACAATAAATTTTAATACTTTAAATCAAACAGAAAAATATATAACTAATGCACAGATAAAAATTAAAATTAATAATAATAAAAAGAAAATAATAGAAAAAGAATTGGATGATTTAAAAATTAAACTGGACAAAGCTGTTAAAGAAAGAAAAATAATTGACCAACTTAAAAGCAAGAAATATGAAAAATATAAAAAAGATATTAAAAAAGAAGAAATAAAATATATTGATGAAATTGCAGGTCAAATGAAAACAAATAAATAAATATTATAATATATAACGGGAGGAAATGTATTATGATAGAAAATATTAACAATATTTATAAAAGGATGAAAACAATACAATCTGGATTTAAAGACTTAAATAATTTTAAACCTGAATCTTTAAAAAATTTTGAAAACATGTATAAAGATGCAATATCAAAAAATAACAACACAATTACTCAAAATGATGTTAAAATTCATCCGTTTTTAGAAGAAGAAAAAACAGATCAAGATCTTACAAATAAACCTAATAATAGAAGAGAAATGATTAATGATGCAATAAAAAAATCATCAGCCAAATATAAAGTGTCTGAGGATCTTATCAGAGCTGTTATAAAGGTAGAATCAAATTATAACCAATACGGCGTATCAAAAGCAGGAGCTATGGGATTAATGCAAATAATACCCAAAACTGCATTAAAACTGGGTATAGAAAAACCTTTTGATATATATGAAAATATAGACGGGGGTACAAGATATCTAAAAATGATGCTGGAGAGATATGATGGAGATCTTGATAAGGCATTAGCTGCTTATAATGCAGGTCCTAATAGGGTTGATGAAGCAAATGGTATTCCCAATATTGATGAAACAATAAATTATGTTTATAAGATTAAGCAACTATTATTAAAATAATTACATGGAGTTTTTATATGGCTAAATATACAACAGGCAATGGTAGAAAAATAATATTACTCCTATTATTAATTATTGTTGTTACCGGTGCCGGTATTTTACTGGTTGATTTTATCGGATCCATATATGGCCTTTATTTTCCAATACCAGGCTTAAAACAAATAAGGCAGTTAACAATGAAGAAAAAATTAAAGATGGCGGAAGATCCGTATCTGCTTGAAAGAGAAGAACTGTCAAAAGACTTTGAAAGACTTCAGTTAAAAGAGGAACAATTAATTGTTATACAGGAAGAATTAAAAGGCAAAGAAAATGAGATTTCAAAAAAAACAAATGAATTAAAAAATATGGAAAAAGAATTATCAGAAAAAGAAAAAATATTACAGGACAGAGAAAATATATATAATGACAGAACGAATAATATCAGAGAACAGGCTGTAAAATTATACAATATGCCGCCAAAAGATGCAGTATCATTATTGGACAAGCAAACGGAAGCGGATATAGTAGAAATTTTAAGAGCAATTGATGTATATAGTGAAGAAATAGGCAGTGCAAGTACCGCACCGTATTTGTTAAAACTTCTCGGTGATATAAATAAAGAAAAAGCAGGAAATGTATTAAGAAAATTAAAATATGGCGTCAGCGGTGATGACAGTGCGGTTGATATTCTTGATGAAAATGAAATTAAAAATGAAATAAACAATACAGAAGATATACCAATGCCTTAATTTTAATAAATAGTGTAAGTATCTATTGTTTTAAATATGAAAAAAGTTATAGCTTTATTTTAAATTTTTATATATAATATAATTCCTTTATTAATAAAAAATATAAATAAAAAAAGTATATCTTTAGATTTATTTTTTATTATAGATTTGATATTGATAAAATCCTTGCAATACTATTTGTAAATAATAATAATAATTTATAATAAATCTTAATATTATATTTTGGGAGAAAACTATGAGTGTAACCGCAATCTGCGGAATTAACTGGGGGGATGAAGGCAAAGGCAGGATGGTAGATTACTTTGCTAAAAATGCTCACTATGTTATTAGATATCAGGGTGGAAATAATGCAGGACATACTGTTATAAATGAATATGGTAAATTTGCATTGCATCATCTGCCTTCGGGCGTATTTTATAATAGTGTAATAAATATAATCGGCAATGGCGCTGTCATAAATCCGGAAGCATTAATAGAAGAAATAAGTTTTATAGAAAATTCTATAAAAAGAGAGCTTAATTTAATAATATCTGAAAGAGCTCATGTTATTTTTCCATTTCATATTTTGCTTGATGTTTATGAAGAAGAAAGATTAAAAGAAAAAAAATTCGGATCAACTAAAAAAGGCATTGCACCGGTTTATAGTGATAAATATTTAAAAATCGGCATTTTAATTTCTGATTTATTAAATAAAGACTATTTATATAATAGATTAAAGCAAAATTTAGAAATCAAAAATCAAATAATAAAAAATATATATCATAAACCTATTGTCAATCTTGATGAAATGGTTGAGTGGGGATATAGTTTAGGTAAAAAAATAAATAAATTTATCGGTAATCCGATACCTATATTAAAGAAAGCTATAAACAATGATGATGAAATACTGCTGGAAGGACAGTTGGGAGCATTGCGCGATATTGAATTTGGCATTTACCCCTACACTACTTCATCATCACCTATACCCGGATTCGCACCGGCTGGATCATCAATCCCTCCATACTCAATAAAAAATGTTATTGGCGTCATGAAATCTTACTCTACATGTGTCGGCGAAGGACCATTTTGCACAGAGATACAGGATCAAACTGCGGATAAAATAAGAGAAAAAGGAAAAGAATTTGGAGCAAGTACCGGCAGACCAAGAAGGATCGGATGGTTTGATGCCGTAGCAAGCAAATATGGCTGTGATATATCAGCTGCAACAGAAATAGCCCTCACTTTATTAGATGTGTTATCAGGTGAAAAGGAATTAAAAATATGCACTAATTACAAAATCGGCAATACTAAAACTGATCATTTTCCAACCACTCAAAAATTATATGATGCAATACCGGAGTATATAACGATGGAAGGCTGGGATGATGATATTTCAAACATAAAAAATTTTAATGATTTACCCGAAAATGCGAAGAAATATATATTAAAAATAGAAGAATTAATTAATGTAAAAATAAAATATATTTCCGTAGGTCCGGAAAGAGAGCAATTAATTATTAAATGATAAGGCTTAAAATATAAAGTATTTTAACTCTTTATATTTTAATATATAAGTATCCGATATCGAAATATATTTAATATTATTATATTCATTAGAATACAGATAAATTTTATAATAATAATCCTGATTTGATTCTAATCTGATATTTTTGCCTTCGTTATCAACAATCAAATTTTTAAAATCTTTTTTTATAATAAAATCAACTGGTTTATCATACTTAACAAGGCCGATCCTGCCGCTTTTAATATCCGTTTTTTTAAAAAGCCATATTTCCATATGATCTATCTTATCTTTTAAATTTATTTCTAATCTAATCTCATTTTTATTTTCTTTTAATAACAATGCAGTCGGCAGACCATAATTAGCACCCGTATCATTCCCAAAAATATCAATGATATTTATTTCTTTCTGTATCACCCCATATTCACCTAAATTTATCTGAATAATATATTTTCCGTTTTGTATAAATGATTTATTTTTATCGTAAATAGAGCCTTCAGCAAGGATATTATTATCATCAACATCCCAGGGTAATTCCCAGTAAAAATCAATAGAAGGCGGGATAACTCTTATCCATTTTATATTATCGATATTTTTTAAGATAATACTAAGATTTAATAATACACTGTTTTTATTATTAATTTTTCTGCTGATAATAGGACCTATATCAACATTATCAATATAAGGTAATTTTTCATTTATATATTCACCATTAAACTCATATTTTTTATCATTAATTTCAATACTTATATAATATTTAATTTTATTAAAGCATAAACTAGATTTAAAATTTCCATTAATAATATATTGATCTTCTATCGATGTACTTTGCGGTAATAAAGAATCCATACTTGATAGTATATTGTCATTAGAATCATAAAGAATATAGTTTACCTTAAAAAAATCATTTTTATTTGTAAATTTAAATATAAAATCATAGGTTAATTCACAGAATGGATTATTATTTTCTGATAATTCATTTCCGGTAACATAAAATTCGAAACCGGTAAAATCAAAATATGTATAATCATCATAATCATTTTTTTTATTTGTAGAAATACAATTTAAAATTAAAAAAATGCAATATAATAAATATTTTAAATTTTTCATTATTAATAAATTACAGTATTATAAAAGAAATGAAAATCAATTAATAAATTTAATTTTTATCATCTTTTAAGGCTACATTGATCTCTATCTTTCCAAAAGGAATTTCTAAGGGCACTATTAATGACTCTAATCCTCTATCAGAAATTTTTATATTATCGCCTATTAATAAAGCAGGCGGAGTTAAATCAAATTTATAACCCAGCACATGTAATTTAGTAACTGCACTTCCAACAATCATATTTGCAAGTTCGGTCAGTGTTGCATTCGTCAATTCATTAAATACTGTCATTTTTTCATTATTCATTTTACTGGCAATTTTTAATCCTGTATCTTTTGACATGTCAATTACAACCCTTCCCTTCACTTTACCTGCCAGACCTACTATTACCGTAACACCTAAAATAGGCGTTACATCTTTTTTCAAATAAAGATCTCCCTTTTTAACATCATCAGATACTGTTGCTTTTAAAATATCAATTGCTGATTCTACAAATGGATTAATATACTCTACTCTCAAAATTATAACCCCTTATTTTTTTATATATAAATTAATATATTTATTTACGATTCTGGTGAATGCATCATGCTTATTAATTACTTCATTATCGCCGATTACTAAAAGACCGCCTGAAATCATTTTATTGCTTATATCATCCAGAAATTTTTTATATAATTCATCAGTTAAATCTAATGATAAATCACGTGCTACAATAATATCAAACTCTCTGTTATAGCTATTAATATTTCTTGCATCATGAAATTCAAAATAAATTTTATTATTTATCTCTTTCTTAATCTTATAATTATTTTCATCCAATTTCATAAAATATTTATCTTTATTTATCCATGAAGGCAGTTCATTTTTACCAATCTCAAATCCACTTGCATTGCTTATAGAAGACAAATTCATGTCTGCTGCCACCATTTTAATATCTATTTCATTAAAATATTTATCAATAATAAAAAATAATGAAAATGCTTCATGCCCATGACCGCATCCGATATCCAATACTCTTACTTCTTCTGTACATATTTTTCGTAATTCTTTAAAAACTGCTTCCGTAAAATGATCAACATTAGGCTGGATCCATAATTTGCCTGTGTCTTTAGAATAAAATTTACTTACAATATCCGTTGCAATTTCTTTATTTAAAACAGGTAAATCCGTAACCTTATTACTTCTTGCATATTCACCATATAAACTTAAAAATTTCTGCTTATTAAATTCATTAATATGTATATCAGCTAATTCTTCAATTTGATTGCAAAAATGCAGGAAAAACTCTTCAGATAATTCTGATACAGCAGGCAGTACATCACGTTTAATTTTTTCCTTAGCGGAAAAAATTTCATCCGTATCAAATATTACATATAATTTATTATCAATTTCTGCTACACCTTTAATATACCTTTCATTTATAGTTCCTAATAAAGGGCTCGGAGGTTGAATATCATTTTTTTGAAGAGGAATAACTCTCTGTATTTTATCTACAATAAGACCTATGAGAAGATTGTCTACTCTAATAACAATTATAGACTTAAGATTTTTATCTTTTTTATCTATAATTCCTTTTTTTAGATTAAACATAACAGCAAGATCAATAATAGGTATTATCTCACCTCTTAAATTGTAAACTCCTGTAACAAATTTTAAAGTATTCGGCACCAAAGTAAATTTATTTTCTTTAAGTATTTCTTTCACACACATTATATCAATGCCGTAATATTCATTACCTATAACAAATGATACAATTTTATAATCATATTCAATTATTTTATCATCTGAAACAGCAGTTTTTAATTTATTTAAATCCTGACTCTTCATTAAGTCTTTATAATCTAATTTTTCAGTATTAATACTCATTTTTATCTCCAAAAATACAAAAAATTATTTAATAATTTTATGTTTTTCTTCTTCAATTTTTAATCCCAATTCTATTAATTGAGATATATCTAAAATTAAACTAACTGTACCATCACCCAGTATAGTTGCTCCGGCAATTCCAGGAGTATTTGTATATTTGTCTTTTAAAGGTTTAATAACAATATCTTCTTCACCTATTACAGAATCAACTAATAATCCTATTTTCTTATTGGCTGTTCCTACAATAACAACAAAATAATATTCAGAATCCTTATTATCACCCAAATTAAAAAGTTTATTTAACCGCAATAAAGATAATACATCTGCTCTGACATTAATTACTTCATAATTATCAATTGATTTTATATCCTTTGGATCAATCCTTATACTTTCAATAACAGAAGAAATTGGAATAACATATTTTTCTTCATATACATCTACCATCAATCCCTGAATAATTGCAAGTGTTAATGGTATCTTTATTGAAAAAATAGAACCTAATCCCTGTTCAGAAGTTATCCTAATGGAACCGCTTAATTTTTCTATATTCTTCTTTACAACATCCAAGCCAACACCTCTTCCCGATACTTCAGTTACCTTACTGGCTGTTGAAAAACCCGGTTCAAACAGCAGATTAAATGCATCCTGCTCTTTTAATATAGTATCAGAAGATATAATATTTTTTTCTATTGCTTTTTTTCTAATTTTTTCAATATCTATTCCTCTTCCGTCATCCGAAACCGTAATATTAATAATATTTCCTTCATTAATAGCCTGTATTTCTAAAGTAGCAGGATTGGGTTTCCCCTGACTTTCCCTTTCCTCCGGAGTTTCAAAACCATGATCAATAGAGTTTCTTACAATATGAATTAATGGATCAACAAGATCATCAATCATTGCTTTATCAATCTCGGTATCCTCACCCTTAATAATTAAATTAATATCCTTTTTCAAACCTTTACTTAAATCTCTGACCAGCCTTGGGAATCTGTTAAAAATATTTTTCATAGGCACCATTCTAACCCTCATAACACCTTCCTGCAACGAAGAAGATATTCTGTCCAAAATTTGATTATTAGATTTAAAAACAGAAACTATTGATTTATAATAAGAATAAAAATTATCAAATTGCAGTGCAAGGCTGTTGTAATCTTCTTTCAAATTATCTTTTAAATTTTTAAATAAATCATCATCCCTTTCTTCAGATATCATTGTCGGTATTTTATCAAAAAATGCTTTTAATTTATCTTTATATTCTCCTATTGTATAATTAAATAACTCTATATTTTCCAATAATTTGCTTTCTATCTGATTAAATGTTGCCTTATTAATAACGATTTCAGATACTAAATTTAATAATGCATCAATCCTTGAAGAATCTACTCTTAAAATAGAAGATATAATTTTCTTTTTTTCACCTGTATCTTTACTTTTATCCGATCCATGCTGTTTAATTTGATCTTCAATATCCTCAATATCATCAATATCTTCATCTTCTGTTTCTGATTTTGTTATTCTCTTAATATTATCCTTTTTTTCTTGTTTTATAATTAAAGTTTTTTTTTCTTCTTTTTTTACAACATCGCTTTTTTTATCCTGTTTAATATTACCCGAATCAATAGGCAACACTATTACTTTTTTTGTAGCATCCGGAATAGTTGCATAATCTGTAATTTGCTCAATAGTAGATTTAGACGCTAAAATATACATTATTTCTCTATGAAAAACATCAGAATAAATTTCATCAAATTCAGGAATAGTTTTTAATACAAGACCTATTTCTCTTAATGATGTAAATATTTGTATACCTCCAACTGTTCTCATTGGATTAGTCTCATCAAGAATAACTAATATTTTATAAATGGGTAAATTATCAGTGTTTGCTTCTTTTATTTCCAATAAATCATATTCCGTTATATTAAACAATTCATTATTTATAAATTCACTATCTTTCACATTACCTGATTTAGCTTTTTTAATATCCTTTTTCTTTTCTATTTTTTTATCAGAATCCTCAATAATACTTTTTAAATTATTAACTACTTCCGAATAATCACCAGAATATATATTATTATTGCTTCTTTCATTAACCATAGATTTAATTATATCTAATGCATCCAATAAAATATCAATTATTGATGAATTAATTTTAACACTACCTTCCCTTATAGCATCCATAACATCTTCTAAAATATGAGTAAAATCTGTAATTTCTTTCATTTGTACTGTTGCTGATCCACCCTTTAAAGTATGAGCAGCTCTAAATACGGCATCTATTGATTCCTTATTCTCAATATCTTTTTCTAATATTAATAAATTTTCTTCAATAACATCAATCTGTGAAAAAGCTTCGTCAAAAAAATCTTTCATTAGACCTTCATCTATAAAATCACTCATATCATATCTCCTATGAAAAAAAACAAAAGCTCTATACCAATATAAAATAAAGTTTTATAATTATAATTATCGATAATATTAAATAAGATGTCAAGTGATATATAAAAATTAGTCTACTTTTAATTATTTTATTATAAAAATAAATATAAAGGATTTTTTTTGAAAAAAATAAATTTTTGTCTGGTTTTTTCAAATCATCATAACGCAAACTTTATAGCAAATATTTTATTAAACCAAGGTGTAATGCCTGGTTATGTAGAACACCCTGATAAAGTAATAGAATTTATTTCAAATAAAGAAGTTGATTTTTTATTTTTAGATATGGATTTTTCTAATGAATCCAGTTTTGATTTATTAAATATTTTCAAATCAAATGAAAATTACTCATCAATATATATAATAATATCATCATTTAGACCCTATTCCTATTTTGAAAAAAAAATAAAAGAATACAATATAATAGGATTTATACCTATGCCTTTTCAGAAAAAACAAATAGATGAAAAATTATCGTCTATATTAAAAAAATTTAAAAATCATTTTCCAACAAGAATGCATATAAGGATAAAACCTAATGATGATGAATTAATGAGATTAAGTATAAAACTAAGGAATCAAAAAAGATTCAGCGCAAAAGTAATTGATGTTTCATTAGGAGGAGTTGCTGCTCTTCTTTATTCTAATTATGATTCACCAGAATTAAATAAAGGCAGTCTTATTGAACATATAACATTTCAAGTTTTTAATAAAGAAATTGATGCTGATGCCAAGATTATAAAAAAACAAAATACATTTATAGCTTTTAAATTTACACATTTTTATAATAATTCAAATAAAGACCTTGCCAAATATATAATGAAAAAAATGTCTGAATAAAAGATATTTTTTAAATAAAATTCAAATTATTAAATATATATATCGAAAATTAATCTATAAAGGTATATTATTTTATATATATAAACATTTGGAGAATTATTTGCCTCTACCTAGACTGAAATTTTTTTTATTATTATTATTCATTATAATTTTATCTATATTATCATTGTATATTATTAATAATATTTTTTATGATAAAAATTCATTTTTAAATGGAATAGAAGATTATTTATTTAAGCTTGGAAATAAAAATTTAAAATTTTATAAAAAAAATTACGACTTAAATAAAAAAATTGAAAATGAAAAATATTATATCTTAAATTTTGATGATCCAATATCAAGTGATGATTTTTTAAATATATTATATTTCATTAAAAGCTGTAATGTAAAATACTTAATAATTGATGTAAATTTTGATAACATGCTTGATATTTTAAATAATAATAAAATTAAAATATTTTATAACGGCAATTACAATTTTTTTGCATCAGTAAGTATTAAAAATGATAAAGGAATAAATTATAGATTTAAAAACTATTCAAAAGACTATAAATTATATAAAAATTTTTTACATATAAAGAAAACAAAATTTCCGTTTATATTCTCAAATTATAATTCTGATGTCTATATTAAAAATATATTTTCAATTACCCCGGAAAAAATAGGATTCATAACAGATAAAAATATAATATTTGATAATAATAATATTGATATACTATGTAAATTTGAAAATAAATATTTATATTCATTACCGTTTATTATTTATTCATTTAAAAATAGATGGAGTATAAACAAACTGGATCATAATTATACAAATATATCTCATCTTTTTGACCGGTTATATTACGATCAAAAAGGAAGAGCCAGTTTTAAACATTTTTTAAAACCTATTAATAATATTGAAATAAATAATTATAAAACATGGAAAACGGCAGTAAAAGCAAGAAATGAAGCATTAAAATTATTATATGATAATAAACTTTTAATTATTGAAGATAATTCTTATGAATCATTTTTATCAGAAAATGAAATGATTGATTTTTTAAATAATATTTCTGATATAAAAAATAAAAATAACCAGGAAATATTTAAACAGGCAAAAAATTTTTCATCTATATGGTATGGTTTTGAATCATTTGAAAAAGAAAAAATTAAAAACTCTTGTTTTTTTATAACTCAAAACGGAAACAATAAATGGGTTAATAATTTCATAAACCAGGAAAGAATAATAAATAACGGTACCAACTTAAAACGAATACCGATATTGGTCATCTTATTATTCTCATTCTTCTTATTATTGGTAATATTTATAATTATTTTAAAGGTCAAACATCCGATTTTATTTATCATTATTTTATTAATTATTTTTAATATATTAAATTTTCTACTATATATTAATATTAGATATTTCTTTAAAATTGATATTCCTTTTCTATCAATGAGTTTGTCTGTTATATTCATCGTATCAATGAGTCTAGTAATAAGATATTTTAATGACTATTTCTGGTTAAAAGAAGTTAAATCAATTTTTAAGGGATCAATATCAAATAAATACACAAGACTTATTGCTAAGAAATGGAAAAACAATAAATGGAACTTAGAGCCGATTCATAAATTATGCACATTCTTACAGATAGATATTTCCCCATTAATTAAATCGGATATAACAGAAAACAATATAGAATTATTCAGTTCTGTTATCTCAGAAATAGAAACAATTATAAAAAAGAATAAGGGTGTAAGAAACAATTTTGATTCACACCAAATTTCGTGCTATTTCGGTAATCCTGATTTAGGATTAAATCATGCTGATGCTGCATTAAAAGTTACAAAAATAATAAATGAAAAATCATTCAGTATTACTTCATCAAATGAACCTTTGACAATTGCAATACACTCAATGAATGAATGGTTTAGATATATTAAAAAAGACAATCAAAAATGCTATACATATTATGGAAATTCATTCTATATATTACAGGCTATGATAAGGTATGCAAAAGAATTTAATACAGAAATAATAATATCAGAAAATACTTTTAAATTAAGCTCCAATTTAAAGAATATAAGAATGCTTGACAGGGTCAGGATTAAAGGAATAGATGATGATATAAGATTATTTGAAATAATCCCTGAAGATAAATATCAAAAAAATACAGAATTATATGATTATTTTCATGCGGGGTTAAAACTTTTTGAAAAACAAAAATGGAATGAAGCTGGTGCATATTTCAGACAGTGCCTTAAATTAAATGAAAATGATGAACCTTCAAAAATATATTTAAAAAGATGCAAGGAATTCCTTTATGTACCACCGGATGAAAATTGGGATATGATTTATGAAATTTCATAAAATATTTTTAATTTATTTATATTTTTCTTAATTAAAATTTGTAAAAATTGATTTAATTAGCAACTTGTTTTTTTAAAAATTAAGGATATAATTTAGTTATAGAGTATTATAGTCGATAAGATATAAGGGAGGACTATAATGAAATTTCTCTACATATTCATATATATTTTTGTAATAACTACAATTATATTTTCTGCCTCTATAAGTGTAGATGAATTAAAAATTATAGCTGACGGGCATTTTGATAAAAACTTAAAAAGCTTTATTGCAAATACATATTTTAAATTTGTTACATCATTTGACGGTGGATATAAATTTGCAGCAAATGTTTCATTTGAAGCCAATGTAAGTGAACTTGAAAAAAGTTATCAAGATGACAGTGCGGATTTTTATAATAAGGTTTTCATGTTATTTGAACATGCAGAAGTAACTGCAAGAAATTTACTGGATTCTCATCTGGATATTTCTTTCTGGACAGGTACACATAAATATCTTGGATCAGGTAATAGTTATAAAGGATATCTTCATTTCCCTGAGTCAAAAGATCAGGATTATAAAGGTTTTTACAGACTGCGAGGTACAGGCATCTCAACAGAATTAAAATTTTGGGAAGATAGATTTAGAGCAAATTTTCATCTTTATCAAAATACAAATTTTGTAACTTCCGAAACTCCCGTAGCATTTTACTATTTTTCATTTGATACAGAATTAGGATTATTTTTTGAAGAAATACCATTACAAAACAATCATTTTAATTTAACATTTCAGATAATCGGAGGAATTACTTTCCCGATACCGCCATACTGTCAATATAAATTAGGGACAACATTTGGAGTTGGCAATGATTATATTGATTTTTTTATAAGCGCCGGTTTACCAAAAATAAACAATAATATTGCAGATACAACTTTTGATGACTTTTATCTTGCGGCTGACCTTCATTTTAAAATTTTTGTTACTGATCATACAATATCATTTCTTACAAGACCATTATGGTATAATGAACAAAAGTATGGAATAGATGGTGAAGGTGAGAAAATGGATCTGGATGTAAATTATAAATTTAATGTAATTGTTCCTGATTTTCCAATTTCAGGTGGTGTTGTATTAAATTTTCAATACTCCTTAAATGATGTTAGAGATCCATGGAGATTATTTATAGCGCCGTTTATGAATATAAGCTTTACTGGTGTTATATGGGATTTTACGGTTCAATATGATTTTTCAAGATTATATATGGCTACTCCAGGATATTATGAAACTTATATGGAAGGTTTTAAAGTTGTAATCGGAGCATCATCTAAATTTTAATTAACTAATAATATTCTCATCTATTCCTATTATAGAATCAGAATCAATCTTACTGTTTGATGAATGAATATCAAAATATGAAATTAATTTTGTAAGAATTTGTGCCTGCCCAGATAAATTTGATATAGCCGATTTCATATTTTGAGTATCACTATTTATATTATTGGATAATTCCTGAATTTTTTCTAAACTTTCCTTTAATTGATGTGTGCTCAATGATTGAATATTAATAGAATCATTTATCTTCGACATTAAATCTTCAGTAGTTTTAATGGAGCTGATAATCCTTACGAGTTCTGTTTTAGCCTTCTCGCTTGCTTTTACTCCTTTTAAGATAGAAGTAACTGTTTTTTCAATTATTTCATATATAGTTTTTGTCGCCTCAGAACTTGATTGTGCCAAATTCTTTATTTCACTTGCAACTACCCCAAAACCTTTTCCTTCCTCACCGGCATGTGCTGCCTGTATAGCAGCATTTAATGCCAAAAGATTCGTTTCAGCAGCAATATCATCAATAAAATTCATTGTTCTGACAATTTTATCGGACATTTCATTAATACTATGCATTTCTTCAATTAATGATAATATATCACGAGAACTTGCATTCGCCTCATCTATTGAGGTTTTGGATATATCATATGCGGTTTCTACACTTTTTTTAATTACCTGCATAGAATCATTAAGTTTTTTTGCAGAATCATCTATATTAGTTATAGTACTTGACTGTTCGTGTGTTTTATTTGCCATTGAAGTGGCAAAATAAGTTAATGCATCCGAGTTTCCTGCAAGATCCAATGCGGATAATTCTACTTTTGATACAATGTCAGACATTTTTTTTATAATTATATCTAATGGTATTGCAAATTTCCCCAATTCTCTTTTTAATTTATCATCATTTAAAATATCAAAAGATAATTTACCTCTTGATATCTCATTTAAAATATAAAGCGGGGCATTCATGGATTTTTTATTTATTTTTTTGTATAAAAAATAATAATAAAAAGAAGATAAAATTATTAAAAAAACATTTGCTGTAATTATCAAATATATATTTACAATAAATTTATTAACAATAAAAAGTACAGCAAAATCTAATAATAATATAAAAACGAGTTGAAATATATTAAATAAATCCCCTAATTGCTTTCTTATTATCCTTACAAAATTCTCACTAAATAATCTGCGCTTTGATATTTTCTTATCTTCTACTTCTTCCTTTTCAATTTTTTTTTCCTGCTCCATCTGCTTTCTAATATTTTTAATTAATTCTTCTTCGTCACCTGGTAATACACTTGTTCCTTCATCGATTACAATATTTTCTTCTATTTCTTTTAAAGATTTGGAGCTTTTACCAATATCCTGATAATTATCAAGATCCATACTTACCTCAAAGATTATTTATTATAATTATCGGAAAAATTAATAATAAAATGCTATATTTTTTAATATTACTTCCATAAAACCGATGAGAGATATCCCTCAACTTTTAATTTTTCACCTGTAATATCTCCGGAATTTACAAGCCTCAGTATCCTGATATTTTTTATATTTAATAATTTTGCAAGTCTTAGTATAGTAATAACACCACCGCCGCCAAATGCCATTATCTGTTTCATCGCCAACTGTTCTGCAAGATGATCAGGATTAAAACAAAGTAAAGTATTCACAAAATCATTGTCCATCTTTACAGCTTCCTCATATTTTATATTACTGCTTAAATTAGTAACTGCTACAAACAGATACTTCTTTTTAGTTTCTTCTATGAGATTTTTTAATGCACCTGATAAAATCATTGTAAATTTAGTATTGGTTTCACCAATAATTACCGGTAATATTTTTATCTTTTTGTTAAATATTGAATTAATAAACGGAAGCTGAGCTTCTATTGAGTATTCTAAATCATGGTATTTATTGTTATGAAAAATAAATTCATTATTATACTTTATTAATAAATTATTTGCTTCTTTATCGATTTCTACATCCCCCAATGGATTGGCAAAATAATCTTTATCTGACAATGCTATTCCCGGAAAAGCAATCTTATGTACAGGTGATAATATAACAATCGTGTCATATCTTTCATTAATTATCTGTGAATAACTGGCGCCGTATGCCTGCAAAGCATATTTATAACTGCCGTAAGGCGTAATAAGAGCGAATGGATAATCAACTTTGTTTTCGGCGAATGATTTTAAAGCATCATCAACCATTTTTTTTAATTGATCTTTATCTGCAGGGTAAATCTCACCGGCACATGTTGTTTCCCTTATTTTAACATCTTCCATTCTTCCCTCCCAAAATTACTTTATTAAATAATATCATAATAATCAATAAAATGTAATTAATTCAATATAATTTTACTCATTTTTCCTGTTAAATATACTATTTATTATATTATCATCCCATTTAATTTTAATGTTTTTTTCATTTACCGGTATCACTAATCCAGGCTGCCCTTTTTTTGGTTTTTGAAGATATTTTACATTTGTGAAATATACATCTGCATCATGATCATTTTTGCCCTTACTGTAAAAAACTGCAAGTAAAGCAGCCTCTAATTTAGCTCTATCTGTCAGCTCTTTTCCTTTAATATGTTTTACAACAACATGACTTCCTGCATAATCCCTGATATGAAACCAGTAATCATTACCCTTTGCAATATTTTTAAGCATATTATCTGCATCTTTAGCACTCTTTGAGACATATGCTATAAATCCACAATCTAAAATAAATTCCCTAAAATTTTGCTTATTATCTGCATTACTTTTATTAATATTTTTTTTAATACCCTTTTTAATCATTGCCTCTATTTTATATAAATCTTTTATATCAGTAACATTATTAATTTGAGATATGTAATATTTGATAAGATCCAATCTGTTATTTTTGCTATTTAACTCTTTTTTCCAAATATCCTTACCGTTCTTCATCTTTTTATATTTTACAAAATACCTACCGGCATTCTCAACAGGACTTAAATTCGGCAGCAGGGGAATAACTACATTTTGGTTGGTATCATAATCAAAGACTTCTATTTTATCATCACCCTTTTTAATCCTGTATATATTTGATTTAACAAGCTCACCATAATAACTATATTTATCCTCTTTATTTTCTAAAAGATATTTATTAATACTGTTTATTGATTTATCAAGCTCTGATACCTCATTTTTAAGAATTTTTATTAACCCGTTTTTCTTTTTATCAAATATCTCATTTTTTTGTATTTTGTCATAATAATCAAAAACTGCTTCATTAATATTATTTTTAAAAGCATCTCTTACCGTAAAATCATTTTTATTACTTGATTCCGGTAATGTAAATATCTCCCCAGGCCATTCATCCCTTTTAGGCATTCTTCTCAGACATTCAATGATTTCATATTTTTCATTAACAAGTAAAATATTGCTTCCATGACCCCATAATCTAAAAATTAATCTTTTTACTTCATTATAAACCAAAACATCTAAAATGATAATTCTTGAATAATCATATTGATAAAGATTAATTATTTTACCGCCGCTTATATTGGCATTTAATATTTCTGAAAATCTAAACTGGTCCTTTTCAATTTCTGCATCATTAGGAATAAGACAAATCCTGTTATAACCGTCACTAATATTTATTAAAAGATACAGATCATTAATTCCGTTAAAATAATTAATTATTAAAGAATACTTTTTATACTGATATATTTTTTTAATAATACCTGAAATATTTATATTATTAATAATCTCTTTAATCTCTACACAATTTAATGACATTTAAAAACCGCTTTCTAATGAAATTTTATATCCTGCTACACGTGGTGATACACCAATATCCAGAGTGCTGGAACCAGCCTTTAAAAATCTATGATAGGCATATCCTGCAATCATAGCACCATTATCCGTTGCATATTTTAATTGAGGAAAATAAATTTTTTTATTTTTCAATTTATTAAATTGTTTTCTCAAATATTTATTTGCAGATACACCGCCGGCAACAACAATAGTATTAATATTATAATTATCACTTGCCAGTTTTGTTTTTTTTATTAAAACATCAAAGGCTCTTTTCTGAAAAGATGCAGCAATATCGCTTTTAGTATAATCCTCTTTCTTCTTATATTTTTCTAAATGATGAATTACTGCCGTTTTTATTCCCGAATAACTTACATCATAAAGTCTATCCGATTTATAAAGATTTGATATAGGGAATGAAAAAGCTTTGTCATTCCCTTCTAAGGCCGATTTTTCGATAGAAGGGCCGCCCGGATATCCAAAATCATAATGTTTTGCAACCTTATCAAATGCTTCACCTACAGCATCATCAATTGTTGTTCCTAATATCTCATATTCCGTATAAGATTTTGATAAAACAATCAATGTATGCCCTCCGGAAACCAGTAAACCTATGTAAGGGAAATCAATATTACTGTCAAGATGAGGAGAATAAAGATGAGCTTCGATATGATTTATCCCGATAAAAGGTTTATCAATAGCCCATGCCAATGATTTGCCAAAGCTTACACCTATAAGCAGACCTCCAATTAAGCCAGGGCAATTAGCTGCAGATATTAAATCAATATCCGATATATTAATACCTGCTTCACTTAAAGCACTTTTTACAACAGGGAGTATTTTTTCAATATGTAGTCTTGAAGCAATCTCGGGAACTACACCTTTCCATAAATAATGATCCTTAATCTGTGAAGAAACTATATTGGATAAAACATCCCTGCCGTCTTTAACAACACTAGCTGAAGTTTCATCACAAGTTGACTCAATACCTAAAACATACACAAAAAATCTCCTATTTATCAAGCATATCCAGTGTAACAAACTCAATACCAAGCATATCTTTTTTATTATAATATTCTTTTAAAATATATACAAGTTCCTTTGACTGAACATGACCAATACCGATTGCATATCCTTTCTTTTTGGCTTCATTTATTAATAATTCCATTGCTTTTTTAATTGATGCTCTATCCTTATTATTATCTAAAAAGACATCTCTCTCATAATTTTTCATATTATATATTGAAGCAATTTCTTTTGAACAAGAACCTATTGTTGTTCTTGAATCAAGCCATATCTTATCATTATTTTTAAGCTCCCCAATCAAAATATTCATTAATCTGGCATCAGTTATTGCTTTTGATCCCATATGATTGTTTGCTCCGATAACATCCGGATAATTATTTAAAAAATTTTGTATTTTATACTTTAAGTCCATATCACTCATATTTGTTTTAAGAGCATTTTTTTCTACATATTTACTGCCTTTTAATGGCTCCATAGGTATATGCAGGATAGTTTTATATCCGTATTTATTAAAAAGATTATAAAATTTTTTAGAATTTTGTAAATCAGGTATAATACCAAATGTTAACGGAATCCCAATTGATAAAAAATCATAGGTAGTATCATAACTGTAGCCCACATCATCAATAACGATTACTATTTTAACTTTATTATTTGCCTGCTGGATATTACTGGTTTTACAATACTTAAAATTACTTACATCCGGTGACTTTAATATATCTTGTTTTTTTATATTTAAATTAGCATCCGTTTTTTCATATTTAATAATTTCTTTTATATCATCTCTGGATTTAATAATCTCAATATTTTCATGCCAATATATATAAATCGGACAGATTTCTTTATATTCATTATTCCCTTTATAAAATTTTAATCTATTTATGCCGTTATTACCTATATTCTTTATCTTCTCAAATTTTATGGTTAATCCATAATTATCTCTGATTTTCTCAAATACTTCCTTCTGTTTTATAAATAGCGGTTTTGCGGATAATGATAAAATAAATATATTCTGAGCATCCTCATAAGACTTAGGATTATATAATACAATTAAATCATTCTTAATATTTTTATTTAATGTCTTTGGGAATATCACTATTGTATATAATATAAAAGATACTAAAAGTAAAATAATCAATAATAGCAAAACCACTAATAAAGAAATTTTACTTTTTTTACCTGTTTTTCTTCTTAAAGAAGTTTTCCTTTTTGTTCTTCTTGTACCTCTTTGTTTTACAGATGATTTATTAAAACTATTTTTTTTATTCGATATTCTTTTTGAGGGTGACTTATTTTGCTTTTTCTTTACCGTATAACCAGATCTTTTTTTATCGATTTTTCTATCTTTATTATTTTTTTTATCAGTCATAATATTACAAAATTATTAAAAATGATTATATAAATAGCATAAATAATGTGTGATATCAATAATTAGAAATGAAAATAATATTAAAAATCTCTTTTAAACCAGTATAATTTATCTGCATCGCCGGACGATATATATATACTTCTGTCATTAGGAGATACACATATATAACAATTAACATCCATTGTTATATCATCATATCTGTAATCTTCTTTTAAAAAACCATTATCATTAATTTTTAAACATATAAACATATCATTTGGGGCTCCCGCACCAGTACCTGCATAAATATATTTTGAGTCATTAGACACGCAAAATGATTGAAAAAAAGTACCAAGATTAAATGCATATTTTTCCATTAAACTGCCGGTATTTATATTTCTTATAAATGAAATAATCTGATCACCTACAATTACAAAAACAAATTTACCGTCAGGTGAAATGGTAAGATTTGCACAATTAGCATTATAATATTGCTCACCATTAGATATAGTACCATTATTTATATCTCTATCAAATTTAAAAACACCTCCGCCTAATCCGCAAACATAAACATGCCTGCTGTCAGGTGATACTTTAACTGTATTTATCGGATTAAAATCACTTGTATAATAAACTGAATTGTTAATTGCTGAACCATTATTTAAATCCATCTCAAAAATATTTAAAGAATCAGGTAAACCCGCTAAATCACCGGGAATATAAATATATTTTCCGTCTTCTGTTATATCACAATAACCTATTGTACCACCATTATAATATGACATTTGTGTATCTACATTGATAACATTACCTGTATTTATATCCAATTTATAAATATAAATACTAACAGCGTTTAATCCATATAAAAACTTACAATCCTTAGATAAAAAACATTTTTCTATAAAAAAACTATAATCCAGTATTTCCGGTTTGGATAATGCTCCATCTTTGTTTAAGTTTATTTTAAAAATATCACTTGCAATAGAATTAACATAAAGATATTTACCATTCATTGATATTTCTATTCTTCTGGGATTAGGTATGTTGACACTACCGCCATATTTAAAGACAGATTTATCATTTTTATCAATATCACTATAATATTCAGTTTCATTTAATTTAATAAATAAATCACAGGAAATTGTTGATAAGATTATAATTGAAGTAAAAAAGATATATATTATTCTCATAGCAAATATAATTATTAATATCTAAAATAAATAATTTAAATAAAATTTTATATCATTCTTAAACTCTATATTTAAGCTTAATTCAGTTTTTCCTCTTATTTTTTTAAAATCTCTTTTAAATAAAATAAGAGGTATTGACAGACCGACTATCCCAAGACCTAAAACAGTAATTCCGATACTTGATGCAAATAATGCAATAAATGTAGTATAAGCTGTTTCATAATCCCTATAAGTCGTTTTATTGTCAATTTTATCCTGAACAACATTGGCATATCCAACTAAATCGCCTAAAAGCAATCCCAAGCCGGCTAAAGCAATAACACCTCCTACCGGACATAAAGCTATACCAGTTATATTAACAATTTTTGGATTTACCATACCTTTTTTACCTTCTTCCATTTCCTTTAATCTTTCTTCTTTCTTTTTAAGTTCTTTTTCTTTTTTTGCCAATTCTTTTTCTTTCTCAATTAGTTTATCATCAGTTACCGTATATTTTTCCGTATCATCCTCTTCAACAACTACATCTTCATATTTAACAGAATCAAATTGTCTTAAAACAAATAAATAACTTCCATCTTTATTATGCCCTGTTCCTACAGCTTCACCGAATAAAACAGGCGGTTCTACATTATCTTTAATATCCTCATAAATCATTACAGGATCCAGGTAAGGTTTATTATTTCTTTTTATTGCCTTCTTAAATCTATCAATAAACTCCGATGATATGCTTCCAGTTTCTTTCTCGCCTGATGCCAATATTTGTCTTGATTTATTTTTTAAAGATTTTTTAAAATAATCATCATTAAAATTTTTATTTGATACAATTTCCTTAATATATTTATCAGAAAAACAAGAATCAACTATTAAAAATATATGGTCAGCTGATATTTTACCGACAAGACCCATAATATCATCATTCGACAGCCAATTTTCTTTTAAATTTTCATTAATACCTGCATCATAAGGCAGCCAATATGCTTCATTATTTTTTTCATCGTAATAACCATGACCGCCATAATATATTATTAATGAATCCTGAGGTCTTAATATCCTTTTTAAATCCCTGAGTTTATTAATAATGGCATTTTTACTTGCTTTATAATCAAATAATTCAATAACATTATCTATATAGTATTTTTCATACAAAGTGTTCCTGATATCGACAGCATTATTAATATGTATTTCAAGATGCAGCCTGTTTTTATATTTATCAATAGCAATTAATAAAAGATAATTTTTACCTATTTTTGCATTCTCATCCAAATTTTTTATTTTTTCAATATATTTATTTTTTAAATCATCGGTATTTTCTTCAGGATTAATGTTGGATGCCAGCATAAAAAAAATAATAACTAAATAAAATAATCTTTTCATATTCATGCTTCTTTGACTTGTATATATTATTATGATTAAAATTATAAATCAATAAAAAATATCAGTCAATTTTTTTTTATAATATTAAGTTTTTATTTTAAATAAATAACCAAAATATAACAAAAATTTAACATAAACATAAAATTAAAACTAAAATTTTTAAAAAAATTAAAATTTTATATCAAAATATTTAAATTTTATGGTATTCTAAATTAATAGACATATCAATGGAGGGCTATTAGATATGTATAATATCTTAAAATATAAAATTATTATAATACTATTTACAATTTTATACCTAGGCAGTTGTACAGTTAATGAAACGACATCAAAAATTACCATAAATAATAAAAGCGATATATGGGTCAGTAATATTAAAATAGGTAATACAATTATTTGCAGTTTAATCGGGCCGGGTAATTCATATGAATATTATTTTACAAACGAACTATCCGGGTCTTTAAGCGGTAATGATGTAATACCGGCAAGATATACAAATCAATACTCCAGAAATAAATATACGGCAGTAGAAAAAAGCGATGGCACTTTTACATTGAGTCCGGCAGGTTATTATTTTGACTGTGATATATTTATCAGGGATGATAAATATTATATTGCATTGGGTGTAGATAATAAAAACGGTTATAATTATAATGAAGATGATATAGATGAATATATTATAGAAGATTTCTATGAAGATTAAACATTGAATAAATATGTTTTATTAAAGGAGATCTGATTTGGCTAAAAAGAATTTAAAACTCTCTCTTCTATTAATGGATGCAGTTATATTTTTAATAATCCTTGTTTCTATATATTTCTTATTTGATCTTGTAATAAAGAAAATTTTAATAAGATATAATATTGAAAAATTTTATGAAAGCATGCGTACCACACAATTTGATCTTTCCAACTCAGTATCATATATAGAAGAAAAAAAAGAGCTTGAATACAAAAAATTTATAATAGATATCTTTGATTATTTAAAATTAAGTACTTTAAAAAGAGCTAAATATGATAACAGCATTATTGCATTTATTTTTCCGGAAGAAGAAAATTTATTAATAATCGGCAAAAGAAATGATATTGATATTAAATTTGATAAAAAAAATATAGAAGATTATGAATATTTTAAGAATGAAATAGAAAAATCAAAAACAAATATTCAAAGTGAATTAAAAATTAAAGAGTATGTAACTTTTAATTTTAAAGGTAAAAAATATATAGGTATTGCAAATTATTCAGAAATAGGAATAAGGAAAAAATTATTAAGAGATAATAATGAACTTGTAAGCCCTATTATTGTAATTGCAGACAGAGATGATGAGTTTTTTTATTTAATATATTTAATAAGAAATGTCTTTTTTTTAATACTCGGTATAGTCTTTGCCATTGGTGCTGTGTTTAAACTTTACAATACATACATGATAACAAATGAAATCTACGGCATCAGGGACAATATGCAGTCTGTTATTAATGATATCAAATCAAAAGGAATGATAAGTGCTAAAATTAAAAAAATAATCACAAAATTTATTGAAACCTCAAATCTTGATGATTCATTTTTGGGTCTTGTAAAATCCCTGGAAGATCTCGGCGATATAATATCAGGTATTGCAGACAGGGATCTGTTTATAGCAACCTTAAAAAACGATGACAGCCTTCTTAAACCTCATGATGAAATGATGACAATTATGTTTTTAGACATTCAGGGATTTACAACAATAACTGAAAAATATAAAAACAACATCATTAATATAATCAACAGTATCTGGACTGAGGTTGAGCATTCAACAGCTAAATATCATGGAAAAATTAATAAACTTATAGGAGATGCAGCTTTAATAATATTTAGAGAAGAGATTAATGGTGAAAAAGTTAATTCAAGTAAAAATGCTTTTTATGCATCAATTGAAACATTATTGAAAGTGCCAAAAATATGCAATGATCTTAATCTTGATGTTGATTTTAATTTCAGGATAGGGTTGGATTACGGAAAAATCACATACGGTAAAACAGGTACTGAAAATAATTACGAATTGGGAGTAATCGGCGACACTGTTAATACTGCTGCAAGACTGGAAGCATTAAGCAAACAATATCATACAAATCTTTTAATAACAGAGAATGTTTATGATGAGCTTAATATTAAAATGAATCAGGATTATAATATTAAAGAAGAATTAAATATCAATGATGATTTATATATTAACTTATTTAATATAGATAAAGCAAGGCCAAAAGGTAAAAAAGAGGCAAAAGAAATAATTACGGTATTGTTAAAGAATGAAAACAATTATTCATTTATAGGCTCCAATAATGTTTATAAAAATGAATATTTTACTGCATATACAAAATTACTAAATAATTTTTTAAACAGTATATCTTATTGGCAAAAATATCAAAAAAGTAAAATAAATGATGAAGGTAAACATCTCAGTGAAGAAACGAAAAAATTAAGGATAGAAGCTTTTAAAGCATGGTCAAGTATTGCAAAAAATTTTGCTAAATTATATTTAACCAGTGAATTCCCTGTTTGTGATAATTTTATCAAAACAATTTTAAAATATGAAGAATATGAAGATTTCAAATCTTCAACCGATGAATGGCTTAAAAAAGAAATATATCAGGTAAAAGAGCCATCGGAAGACTGGATTAAATTGGGTACAATGGAGCTGGAAAAATAATAATCAGTTAATAAATTATAAATATAATTATTAATTAGAGGATATTAAATGCAGAAAATAAGTATTTCAAGGATTGCTTTTTTCATACTAAAACTAATTTTAATAATTGCAATATGTTTTGTTATATTTATATCGATTTCACTTGTTTCAACAAGATTACTGATTGACAAGAAACCAAAATCAAATATTGATGAGGGAAAATATATATTAAATAAAATTGCCGATGCATATGAAAAATTTTTAAGAGAAAGGGAACAGAATCTTGAAAAAGAAAGATTAATTTTGTTGGAAAAACAGGATCAATCACTAACCGAAATAGAAAAAAGGGAAATAGAATTAAAACTTAGAGAAATTGAAAAAGAAAAAAGAAAATTAGACAACGAATTTGAAAAAACAATAGAAGAAAGAAAAAATATAGAAGAAAGTCTGAAAAATCTTGAAAAAAATCTAGTATCCAGCAATGAAGAGATTGCAAGATTGAATAAAAAATATCTCAATTTAACAGTTGAAAAAGAATCCATGGAAGAATACTGGAAAAATTATGTAGAAGCCCTTAAAGAAGCAATAAGAGAATCATATAAGTTTAAACCAAAAAAATTAGCAGAAATAGATGATGGATTTGCTGATAATAACGGGAAAAACTTCATAATAAACGCATTTAAAGAATTTTACTCAATTGTAAATGAAAAAGACACAAGAGTTGAAGATGTAACTAAACAAAAAGATAATGAAATCCAAAATATTATCAATGAAAAAGATTTAATAATTAAAGAAAAAGATAAAGAAATAGATAAAATATCCAATGATATTAACTCAATGATAGATGAAAATAAAAAACTAAAAGATTTACTTGATAAGTCGGAAATTTCCAGTGATTTTTATATAAATTTTTATAAAGAATATTCTAACATAATTGAAAAATTTGACTCCCTCACCAAACATTACAAAAATGCTGAAAGCTTATATAATAATAAAGATTATGATAGAGCAGGAAAAGAATATTTAAGTGTCTTAAATGAATTTAATGAAATTAATGATTCTTATTTAAAAATTATCGAAATACAAAAAGCATCTCAAAATATTAGAGGAAAAGAACTATATGATGATGCTATGAAGAATCTGTCAAATAAAAAATATGATGATGCGTATAATACCCTGATAACCTTATTAAAAGAAGCTCCTGCAAGTGATTATACACCTAAAGCGCTTGACAGTTTAATTAATATTTCGAATAATATATCAAATGCAGATAAAATAGAAATTGAAAATAAAAATGCAAAAATACTAATAGATGAAGGCGATAAATTATTTAAAAATCAAGAATATAACCAGGCAATATCATCTTATAACAAGGCAATATTAAACTATCCAAACTCATCATATACAGATATAGCTTTAACAAAAACTAACCAGATATATGAATTAATTAATAATCAAAGTAAAGAAATTTATATGAAAGAATTAAAAGAAAAATTTCAAGCAGATTATGATAATTATGTAAAATATCAAAAAAGAGGCGATATCGAAAAAGCAAGAAAATATTATTTTAATGCACTGCAAAAAGCCTTTGATTTATATACAAATAATTCGATATCTGAATTTAAAGAATTTGAAGATAAATATATTGAAACATTGATTAAATTAAATGAAAGAGAATGGAAAAGAAGATATAATATTTTAACAGATTAACTAAAAACTGTATTTAATCCCAATATCAATATTTTTATTAAAATCAATTATAAAACTTATATTATTTTTTCTTCTATAATTAATAACTGCGCCAACTATAAAAAGCGGTATTGATGCAATAGTAAAAGCACCTCCAACCGCCATTATTGCAATACCTGCCGAAAATAGACCAAGATGTGTATAATATAAATTTGTATATGAACTGTCACTCATATCAGGATCCTGCTGGCTTAATACATTTGGATAATAACCAAACATATCAAATGCAAAAATTCCTCCGCCGATAATTAATAAATTTACACCGATAGGACATATTATTATACCTATCTTAGTTAAATTAGGCAACTTTCTAAAATTTTCCCTTACTTTTGCCCAATCAATTTTTTTCTTTTCCTCTTTTTTTTCTTCTATTACTGTTTTATCTTCTTCCTTTTTATCTTCCTTTTTCTTATCTTCAATAACCTTATCCTCTTCTTTTAAAACAAAAAAATCCTCTTTTTTGTATAACATAAATGTTGATTCATTCTCATGTTTAGAATTATTAATAGAACCTAACATTAAATTATTATCACTAATATTTCCTTTTATATTTTTAAAGATAGAATGAATATCAATAAAAAGTTTATTATTTAAAGATAATTGTTTAATAAACTCATTAATAAAATCGGTATCACCATTTCCTGTTTCTGTTATACCGGATAATAATACAATTCTTGATTTCCTTTTATAATACTCTTCCAGCTCTTCGTCAGTATAATCAGATTTTATATCAATATTGCTTATATCAATTAAATCATTTTCAGCAAAACATGAATTAACAACCAAACAAATGTTTGATGCATTGAATAATTTTAATTGATTAAGTATTTTATCATTAGATATCCAGCCTTTCTTTTCATCTTCATTAATACCTCCATCATATGGTATCCAATAACCTTCGTTATTATCCCTGTCAAAATATCCATGCCCCGAATAAATAATCAAAACAGAATCATTTAATGTTATCCTGCCCGCCAGATTCCTTAAAGTCCATTCAATATTAGTTTTATTAGCATTAAAATCAAATAATTCTATTACTTCATCAATCTGATACTTAGATGTAAGCAATCCTTTTATCTCCAAAAGTTTTTCTACATTACCGTTAAGAGTTAATCTGTATCTATAATCATCAATACCTATTAAAACAAGGTATTGCTTGCCTATATTATATTTTCTAATTAAATTTTTGTTTTGAGAATCAGAAAAAATAAAAAAATTTGTTATAATTATAAATATAATAATAATCTTAATTTTTTTCATTATGTCTCCAATCTTAAACAATATAGTATCATATAAATTTATTTTATCACATAATTTTATAAAAAAAAATAATTCTAAAAATTTTACATATATAGTAAAAAATCATAATTTATTTATATTAACTAATTTGTAAAAAAAATAATTTTTTTTTAATTTTTAAGGTTTAATTTATTAAATTTTGTTAATATCATAGTCTATTTAATAATTAATATTAATCTAAAAAGCATAAAAAACTTCCGGAGGACAATACCTTGAAATCACTGGGAATATGTTTAGGAGCATCAACCATTACATTTGTTGAAGCTGAAAATAAAAATAATAAAATTACAATAAATAACATAATATCAAAAATTCATGAGGGGAATGCAAAAAATACTTTTTTAAAAACCTTAAATGACATTGATCCTGAAAGTTTTGATAAAATTACTATAACAGGAAGAAAATTCATTGAAAATGTTAAATTATCAACTATAACCGAACCAGAAGCCGTTGAATATGCTCTGGATTATTTAAATATAGATAAAGCGAAATATAATGTTCTGGTATCCGCTGGCGGAGAAACAACAATAGTTTATGAATTGGATAAAGACAATAAAATCAATAAAGTTTATATAGGCAATAAATGTGCATCAGGCACAGGAGAGTTTTTTTTACAGCAGATAAGAAGAATGGATTTAAATCCTGATGAAGCAGTCAAGGCTGCAAAAAATAAACATCCTCATAAAATATCAGGAAGGTGCAGTGTTTTCTGCAAATCAGACTGCACCCATGCATTAAACAGAGGCGAAGAAAAAGGCGCTGTTGTAGCAGGCTTATGTAAAATGATATCAGGTAAGATTATTGAGCTGTTATCATCTTTAAATGAAAAAAATATTATTCTTACAGGCGGAGTAACTAAAAACTCAATTGTTGTAGATTACTTAAAAGATCAGGTTAACGAGCTTTTAATCCCTGATGAAGCAACATATTTTGAAGCATTGGGTGCTGCACTCTATGGATTTAAAAATGATACAATAGCATTCACAAATATAGATGATGTTTATAAAGAGGGTATGAGCTCCTTCGAATTCTTAAAGAGTCTTGATAACTACATTGATCATGTTGAGTTTAAAAATATGAAGCATGGCAACCCGAAAGATGACGGTATATATATTTTGGGAATAGATGTAGGATCAACCACAACAAAAGCTGTTTTATTGGATAAAAGCAATGATGAGATAACGGCAGATATATATTTAAGAACAAACGGCAATCCTGTCGAGGCTGCAAGAAACTGTTATAAAGAATTAAAAAAACAAATTAATAATAAAAATATTAAAATCATAGGACTGGGCGTAACAGGATCAGGCAGACAAATCGTAGGCCTGCATGCATTTACAGACTCAATAATAAATGAAATTGTAGCACATGCAACTGCCAGTGTCTATTTTGATAAAGAGGTAGATACAATATTTGAAATCGGGGGACAGGATGCAAAATATACTTATATAATTGACGGAGTACCTGCGGATTATGCAATGAATGAAGCATGCTCTGCCGGAACAGGCAGTTTTTTGGAAGAATCAGCGCTTGAAACACTTGGAGTAAAAATGGAGGACATAGGCAGTATAGCATTAAGAGCAAAAAATCCTCCTAATTTTAATGACCAGTGCGCTGCATTCATAGGGTCAGATATAAAAGTCGCCAGCCAAGAAGGTGTAGAGCGTAATGATATGGTAGCCGGACTGGTATATTCTATATGTATGAATTATAATAACAGGGTAAAAGGCAACAGAAGAATCGGTAAGAAAATATTCATGCAGGGCGGCGTTTGCTATAATAAAGCTGTACCGGTTGCAATGGCTGCTTTAACAGGCAAAAAAATAATTGTACCTCCTGACCCGGGTTTGATGGGTGCATTTGGTGTCGCCTTAGAAGTAAAAAAAAGAATAGATAATAACTTATTAAAAGAAAAAAAATTTAATCTTGATGATCTGATAAAAAGAAAGGTGGAATACGGAAAGCCCTTTAAATGCGCAGGAGGAAAAGAAAAATGCGATATCGGCTGTGAGATATTAAAAATTATTATAGACGGTAAAACTTATTCATTTGGAGGTGCCTGCAATAAATATTATAATATGATCCATCATCTTGATTTTAATGAAGAAAAACTGGATATCGTAGCAAAAAGAGAAAAATTACTCTTTAAAGATTATGCACCGGTATATAATACGGTAAAAGGCTCAAAAACAATCGGGATAAACAGAAGTTTTTATACAAACAGTTATTTCCCGTTTTATTATAATTTTTTCAGCAAGCTTGGATTTAAGGTTATAGTCTCAGATAAATCATTAAAAGAGGGTGAAGACAGAGCCCTGTCATCATTCTGCTATCCAATGCTTTTAGCTCACGGTTTTTTTGCTGATCTATTAGAAAAAAAATGTGATTATATATTTATACCTCATATAGTACAGCTGGAAACAGAAACCAATTGTACAAACTGTAAAGTCCAAAGAGGCGACAGAAAAAGCTGTGTTTTTAACCAGGGCGAGGCATTCAGCCTAAAGACTGCATTTAAAGATAAGTTATCAGATACAAAGATGCTTATACCTCTTTTTGATTTTTCAAGGGGTATAGATAAAGAAAAATCATCTTTTATAAAAATGGCAGTTAATGAATTAAATATTAATGCTAAAAAAGCAGGTAAAGCTTTTGATGAAGCACTAAAAATACAAAGAAATTATCAGAATGAAATAAAACAAATGGGTAAAGAGATATTAGCGGATCTAGAAAATAATCCGGATAAAATCTGCATTATATTATTTGGAAGACCATATAATGCATTTACCGAAAAAGCAAACCTCGGCATTCCCAAAAAATTTACATCAAGAGGTGTAGAAATACTGCCTTACGACATCCTGGATTATGAGAATGAAGAGTTTACTCCTTTCATGCACTGGGGCATGGGAGAGATGATATTAAAAGCAGCACAGCTTGTAAAAAAACATCCCCAGCTTTTTGGAGCTTATATTACAAATTTCAGCTGCGGTCCGGACTCATTTCTTGTTGAATTATTCCGTGAAGAAATGGAAGGTAAACCAGCTTTAACATTGGAGCTTGATTCACACAGTGCAGATGCCGGCATAAATACAAGAATAGAGGCATTCCTTGATGTAATAAAATATTACAGGGAATTAATTAAATCAGGCACTCATAAAAATAAAGAAGAAAAGGATAATTTTGTTCCTGCAAAGATAATAGAAAATAAAAAACTGTTAAAAACAAAGATACAATTATCCGACGGCAGGATGATATCTGCAAACTCGGATGACTATATTTTCATGTTTCCTTCATTATCAAGGTATGTTATGTCGCCTGCAAATGAATATTTAAACAGGATAGGAATAAAAGGCAGACTGGTGCCTGAAACAACCCTGGAAAGTATAAGAATGGGCAGAAGCCAGTCATCCAGTAAAGAATGCCTGCCGTTAGCTATAATGATGGGAAATATGATGACTTTTTTAAGGGATCATAGAGAAGGAGACGAACCTGTTGTGCTTTTACATGCAACGGATACTTCACCATGCCGTTTGGAACAATATCTAAACGGATTTAACAGTTTTGTTAAAAGAAATAAAGTTAAAAATTTTGCAATAATAAGACTTGATGACAGAGAGGGTTATGCCGGTATAGGCACCAACCTTTTATTAACTCTTTTTAAATCATTCGTACTTGGTGATATTTTTGAAACCATTAAAAATGCAATGAGAGTACTTGCAGATGACCAGGATTATGCTTTAAATATCTTAGAGGAGGAATTCCAGAAAATAGTAAATAATTTTGCCGGGAAAGAAAAAATGCCACTTATAAAAAGGCTTAAAAAAACTGCTCTAAGATTTTCAGAAATACCGAGAAAAGGAAATATTGAAGATGCAAAATTTGTAACAATAACAGGCGAGATATATGTCAGGAATGATCATTTTGCAAGAAGAAACATTGAAGGTCTGCTTGCAGAAAAAGGATTTATTGCACATATCATTCCTTTTATGGAGGTTTTATTTTATATTGACTACTGTCTAATGAATGATCTGACGGAAATCAATGTCAATCCATTTAAAAAAATATATTTTTTCTTTAAATCATTATTCCAGAGTAAAATCGATAAACAGCTTAAAGATATTTTTGCAAACTGCGGTTTTTACAGACCTTTTTATATAAATATCAAAGATGTAATAACCTCAAGCAGACATATAGTAACACCATATTTAAGAGGTGAAGTCCCCATAACAACAGGTGCCGCAATAAAATATATTTTAAATCCTTCATGCGGAGTCATTTCAATAGGACCTTTTGCATGCCTGCCATCCAGAATGGTTGAAAGTTTATTAAAAACTAATATGAGACTGGATCAGAAAATTAAAGCTAACGGTAATAAACCTTTATATGCAGAATTAAATAAAATGGGTGTAAATAATCTGCCCTTTTTATCAATAGAATCAGACGGAAATCCTTTTACACAGGTAACTTTAGCTCAATTTGAAGTATTTTGTCTGCAGGCAAACAGGATGCATGAAAAAATGCAGGAAGCAAAAAGAAAGATAATGGCAAATTAATACAATAAACACTAGGTAACTGAGAGTATAAAGTGAATATTGATTAATATTTATTATAAGATAATAATATTTATAAAGAATTAAATATGTTTTTAAAGTATTATATTTAAATTCTAATTGCTTACTTAATAACTCAACACCTAATAATGTATAGTTCTCTGAAAATACCATTGCTTTATACCAAACTAAATTTTCTCTACCAAATCCCACACCACTCGATCAATAATATTATTGTTATCTAAAATAAGAAAGCCTAATATTAAATCGAGTGGTGTGGGATACCATATTTTTTGTATTTTTAAGCAGTCTACCATACTTGGTAAATATTTGTTTTATTTTTCCATAGTACAACTCATTAAATTTTGCAACCATTCTAGGCTTTTTGTTTCTATAAAATAAAAAAACAATTCAATCATTTTTCTAACTAACATTGCAATACTGAATGAATGCATTACACCCCTTCACCACTCGTAAATAAAAAGTAATTAATTAGATAAAATTAATAAACTAATTTTAACCGAGTGGTGAGGGGCAACAAAATGATATACTTTTTTTAATTCTATATTCATTTAATCCCCCTTTATTAATCTAAAGGGAAAAAAATGATTTTCCATTACTTTTTTAAAAACTCTATTAATTTTAATAAAAAATAATGGGATTAAAAAGGGCTTTTTTAAAAATAACCCTTTGACTTTTTATTAAAAAATTGATAATAATTACTTTAAAAATTGGATTTAACAAACGAGCTTGCCATTAAAGAAGTTTGCATATCAAAAAAATTCATAACAAAGAGGAAAATATCCAATGGATTTAAACTTTGAAACAAAAGATATAGAAAAATCTCAAGTTATCTTGAAAATTACTGTAAACAAAAAAGAAATAAAAAAAGAATATGACAGCCTTATGGCGGAAGTACAAAAGAATGCTAATATTCCGGGTTTTAGAAAAGGAAAGGTGCCTTTTTCAGTTATTGAGTCAAAATTTAAAGAAGGCATTTTAGCAGAAACTGCTAATAAAATAATAGATACAGCCTTTAAAGAAACAATAGAAAAAGTTGATAAAAAGCCAATAGTATATTCTCAGCCTAAATTAGAAAATTTTGAACTTCCCAATCTGGAAAATGACTATATATTTGAACTAACTTATGATGTTTATCCGTCTTTTACTGTAGATAATTATAAAACCATTGAAGTGGAAAAAAATGAGGTTAAAATTACAAATGAAGATATAGAAGATGAATTGCAAAAATATTTAAAAGAATTCTCAACAATAGAACCAAAAGAAGGAAAGATTGAAGATAATGATATTGCATTAATAGACATAAAAGTATATGAAGAGGGCAAAGAAATATATAGTAAAGAAAATGATCATATTTATCTCGGCAAGGATTATGATTTATATAAATTGAGTAAAGATATAATGGGAATGGAAAAAGGCGATAAAAAGGAATTTGAAAAAACATTCGGCGAAAAAGAAGATGAAAAAATAAAAAATAAAACATTTAAATTAGAACTTACTATTAAAGAAGTTAAACAAGAAAAGAAGCCGGTTTTAAATGACGAATTGGCGAAAGAAATAATGGAAGATTGTAATACAGTTAATGAATTGAAAAATAAAATTAAAGAAAACCTAAAGCAATATGCAGATTCTGCTTTAAAACAAAAGGTATTAAATAATACTATCGAAAAACTATCCAATACATTTAAAGGTGATATACCCGAGTCAATGATTAATCAGCAGACAGATATGTATTACAATGAGATTATTTATAGAGTCGGCGGCGATGAAAAAAGAGCCTTAAATCTTTTAAAAATGGATAATCTTACAAAAGAATCCTATAAAGAAAAAGTAAAAGATGATGCAATATTTGATATTAAAAAAAGCTTAATATTGCAGGATATTGTAAAAAAAGAAAACATTACGGTTGATGATAATGAAATAGAAGAATATGCCGATACGATAGCAAAACAGTATAAAATGGAAAAAGATAAATTTATAAAGATGACTAAAGAAACCGGTAAATATGATATTTTAAAAAATGAATTAGAAATACAAAAAGCCTATGATTTTTTATATAATAATGTGAAAATAAAAAAAGGCAAGAAAATCAATTTTAAGGATTTATTTCAACAAAATATATAACAAGGATAAACTATGATAAAACCTTATTATGATCCAAAATTAAGCCACGGCTATTTACCTAAAATCGTAGAAAGAACAAGCAGGGGTGAAGAAGTTTGGGATGTATTTTCAAGACTGGCAAAAGATCATATCATTTATTTGGGCGGAACAATAGATGACTGGCAGGCTGATATAGTAATAGCCACTTTATTATTTATGGACAGCCAGGATCCTGAAAAAGATATACATTTATATATAAACTCACCCGGTGGATCAGTTACAGCCGGATTAGCTATTTATGATACAATGAAGTACATAAAATCAGATGTGTGTACAATATGTGTTGGACAGGCTGTTAGTGCCGCAGCTTTAATACTTGCAAACGGAACAAAAGGAAAAAGATTTGCTTTACCTCATTCCCGTTTAATGATTCATCAACCATGGGGCGGCGCAGGCGGTCAGGCTAGCGATATTCAAATACAAGCAAAAGAAATAATGAGACTTAAAAAAGAAATTAATCAAATTTTAACCGAAACAACAGGTCAAACATTAGAAAAGATAGAAAAAGATGTCCAAAGAGATTTCTTCTTATCACCGCAAGAAGCAGTTGAATACGGTTTAATTGACAAAGTGCTTACAAGGAATGATTAATATCTTTTTTACTGCAAATTGATTGCATTCTACATACAAAATTATATATTTTTTAATTAAAAACATTGATTTCTAATTTAATAACTCTTTATATTTTTATAAAAAGTGATATACTAAGTTTAATAATTTAGTATTATATCTATTATTAAGGAGACATTTTTTAATGAAAAAAACAAAGAATCTCTTTACTCATGATATATGCTCATTTTGCGGAAGAAGTTTGGAAGAATTTGATTTAAAATATGTTAAGGGATTTAATTCAAATATATGTACAGATTGTGTAAAAAAAGCATTCAATGCAATAAAGCAAAATGAAATGGAAAAAACAAATGATATTCTAAGTGAAGAATTACCAGCGCCAAAAGAAATTAAAATTTTTTTAGATTCATATGTAATTGGACAGGACGAAGCTAAAAAAATATTATCTGTTGCTGTTTATAATCATTATAAAAGAGTAAGATACGGTAATATGGAAAAAAAACATGAAGGTTTTGATGATGTAGAATTAGAAAAATCAAACATACTGCTTATCGGACCAACAGGTTCGGGTAAAACATTATTAGCAAGAACACTGGCAAAAAAATTAAATGTACCTTTTGCTATTGCCGATGCTACAACAGTTACAGAAGCAGGATATGTCGGTGATGATGTAGAAAATATTTTATTAAAATTAATACATGGTGCTGACAATAATATTTCATTAGCCGAAAAAGGAATAGTATATATAGATGAAATAGACAAAATAGCAAAAAAAGGTGAAAATGTATCGATCACCAGGGATGTTTCAGGTGAGGGTGTACAGCAGGCATTATTAAAAATTATTGAAGGTACAGAAGCTCATGTACCGCCACAGGGTGGAAGGAAACATCCAAATCAGGAATTAATAAAAATAAATACATCCAATATTCTTTTCATATGTTCGGGTGCATTTGTAGGTCTTGATAAAATTGTGGAGTCAAGAGTAAATAAAAAAGAAATAGGATTTTTCTCAAAAAATACCCAGCACCAAAAAAATTATGTAGAATTATTTAAAAATTTGCATCCTGACGATTTAATTAAATTCGGATTAATCCCGGAATTTGTAGGCAGATTTCCTATTACTTCGGTATTAAATCCTTTAACAGAAGATGATCTTATAAAAATAATAAATGAACCAAAAAACTCAATAATAAAACAATTTAAATGGTCATTAATGCTTGAAGGAAACATAGAGCTTGATTTTCAGGAAGATGCAATTCATGCTATTGCCAGAAGCGCAATAAAACACAATACAGGAGCCAGAGGTATAAGGGCTATTGTTGAAAGAATAATGCTTGATGTTATGTATGATATACCGTCAAAAAAAGGAATTAAAAAAATAATTATAGATAAAGATGTAATCGAAAACAATAAACCGGTTAAAATTATCAAACAAGGAAAAGAAAAAAGCGCATGAAAATACTTAAAAAAAATACAAATCAGAAAAAAAAAGAGAATGAATACCCTTTAATACCTCTAAGAGAAATGATTATTTTTCCAGGGATGGAAAAGACATTTTATGTCGGGAGAAAAAGCTCAATTCAAGCAGTAAATCTATCGGTTTCTTCTTATGAAAGTTTAATATTTTTAGCTACACAAAAAGATTCTGAAAAAGAAGATCCTAGTATAAATGATATATATAAAATAGGTGTAATTGCAAAAATTTTAAATATTACACCGGGGCCTGATAACGGTATAATAAAAATAAGCATAAAAGGTTTAAACAGAGCAAATATTAAAGAATTTGAAATCTTAGATGATATTAAAAAAGTAATTGTTGAGGAAATACAACACAAAGTCCTTGATGACTCCATAAAATCAGAAGCTTTACTCAATTATGTAGTAAAAGAATTTAAAAAATTTATCAATCTAACAAAACTTTCAAAAGATATAATTAAAAATATAATCGAAGTAGAAAATGAGGATATGCTTGTTAATATGATTGTGCCTCATTTAAAAACTTCAATAGAAAAAAAAATACAAATTTTGGAAGAAAAGGATATTACAAAAAGACTTAATTTATTAAGCGAGCTAATTACTGCAAATATAGAAGTTTTATTATTAGAAAAAAAGATTAATTTGGAAGTTAAAAAGAAACTTGACAGGAGCCAAAAGGAATATTATTTAAATGAGCAGATTAAGGAAATACAAAAAGAATTAGGTTATACCGGCAAGGAAGATGGTTATTCAATTGAAGAATTCTCAAAAAAATTAGACGATTTAGGGATGTCAAATATTGTAAAAGACAAGGCATTAAAAGAACATAAAAAATTAATAAAAATGCCTCCTTTATCACCGGAAGCAGGAGTAATAAGAAATTATATAGACTGCTTACTTGAGCTGCCATGGTCTAAAAAGAGTGAAGACTCAAAAGAGCTTAAAAATGCACAAAAAATATTAGATGAAGATCATTATTCATTAAGAAAAGTAAAAAACAGAATTTTAGAATTTTTAGCCGTTAGACAATTAAATCCAAAAACAAAAGGACCAATATTATGTTTTGTAGGTCCCCCCGGTACAGGTAAAACTTCACTGGGACAATCCGTAGCAAGAGCAATAGGCAGAGAGTTTGTAAGAATATCATTAGGCGGCGTACGGGATGAAGCAGAAATCAGAGGTCATAGAAGAACTTATCTGGGAGCATTACCTGGAAAAATAATACAATCCATGAAAAGAGTAAAAACAATAAACCCTGTTTTTTTGCTTGATGAGATTGATAAAATGAGTTCCGATTTTAGAGGAGATCCGGCGGCAGCATTATTAGAAGTACTGGATCCGGAACAAAATAATCAATTTGTTGATCACTATCTTGATGTACCATATGACCTGTCAGAGGTCATGTTTATAACAACGGCTAATTCTCAAAACGGCATACCCTACCCTTTACTTGACAGGATGGAGATAATATATATATCCAGTTATACCGAGCTTGAAAAATTAAATATAGCTAAAAAATTTTTACTTCCAAAAGAAAAAGAAGAAAACGGGATCCAGAATATTAATATTAACATTAATGATCAAACAATACTGGAAATTATCAGGGCTTATACAATGGAAGCTGGTGTAAGATCATTGCAAAGACAGATTGCATCAATATGCAGGAAGATAGCAAAAAAGGTTGTGGGAAGCGGCGATAAACCGATTACCAACGTAAAAGTAACCAAGAAAAATATTGTAAATTTTTTAGGTAAGAAAAAATATATAAAACCGTCCATTGATGAGGTTTTAGACATAGGTGTCTCACATGGATTAGCATGGTCTGAAATTGGAGGCACTATACTGCCGATAGAAGTGGTATTGTATCCTGGAACAGGTAAAATAATATTAACGGGTAAACTCGGTGATGTTATGAAAGAATCGGCACAGACTGCATTCTCATATATAAGAGCAAATGCTCATCTATATGATATTAAAATACAGGATTTTTATAAAGATTATGATGTTCATATACATTTTCCTGAAGGCGCTATACCAAAAGACGGACCTTCTGCGGGTATTGCAATAACTTGCGGAATATTATCTGCATTAACAAAGATACCTATGCACTCAAAATATGCCATGACAGGTGAAATAACCCTAACAGGTAAGATACTGCCTATTGGAGGATTAAAAGAAAAATCACTTGCTGCTATCAAACATAAAAAAGAAAAAATATTGATTCCTTATCAAAATGAAAAAGATCTTGAAGATTTGCCTAAATCCGTTTTAAAAAAGGTAGAATTTATTACAATAAAAAGAGCCAGCGATGTGTTTGATCTTGTTTTTGATGAGAATATCTATGTGAATAATAAATCAGCAGATAATTCAAAAGATAATAAAGTAGAAAAAGATATAAAAGATGATAACTCAAATAATAAAATAATCAAAAATGATGATTATGAAAATATTGTTACACAATGAAAATGCATTATATGAAAAAAAAATTATTAATCATAGATAAGTTTGATAAAAACACTTTAGAAAAAACAAAAAAAATAATCAATGTTACATATAAGCCCAATATCTCAATAACCAATCTAAAAAAAATAATTAATCTTTATGATTTTCTATTTATATCAACCAGAATCCCAATAACAGAAGATTTAATAAATAATGCAGATAATTTAAAACTGATAATAAGAATGGGTATAGGAGTTGATCATATTGATTTAAATGCATGTAAAAACAAAAAAATAGTATTATGTAATACCCCAAAATCAAATATATCACCTGTTGTTGAGTATGTTTTTGGGCAATTACTGAGATATTATAAAAATTTTAATAAAATGCAGGAAAATATACTTAACGGTAATTTTAGAGACGGATTACAATCAGGTGAAGAGTTGTCAAATAAAACAATCGGAATAATTGGAGTCGGTAAAATAGGAAGTAAGGTTGCAAAAACCGCCAGCTGTTTTGGAATGAAAGTAATCGGTAATGATCCTTATCTCAGCAGGAAAAAAAAGAAAAAGTTGCCTGTAGACAAATGGTTAAAGAAAAAAGATTTATTAAAAATATCGGATATTGTAACACTGCATGTACCTTTAACTGATAAAACTCAGTATCTTGTTAATAAAAATTTTTTAAATTCCATGAAAAAAGGCTCAATATTAATTAATACATCAAGAGGTAAAGTTTTAAAATTTGATGATGTTTTAAATAATATTCAAAATAATAAAATAAAAAAATATATACTTGATGTTTTTGAAAATGAACCATTTAAACCGGAAATAAAAAAAGAATATCTTGATTATTTTTACTTCTCACCGCATACTGCTGCCTATACAAATGAATCAATGTATAAAAGAAGCAAAGAAGCCTTCAAGCAATTACAGGATTTTTTAAATAATAAAAAACCACATGGCATAATCGATTATAAAAAGGGATATTGATCAATTAAACCAATAAAAAAATAACCTTAAATCAATTTAATATATTTTAATATCATAATAATATAATCATAATAAAATTGCGATGTTATAATCGAAATAAAACCGCTGAATAAACCTATAAGCATGCCAATAATGCAATCAGATAAGTAATGATAACCTCTTACCATTCTTGAAAATCCCACAAGAAAAGTAATAATAAAAATAATTAGCAAAAAAACAGGCATATAATAAAAAGTTATAATCAAAACAGACAATCTGCTTACATGCCCGGAAGGGAATGAGTAAGGATCTATTTTTTTAAGAAACAGTTTATCGTCATTCTCTATCCTATGTCTCTTAAATATAAACTTAATAAAAAAAACTAAAATTGTATCTATAGCAAGCCCAATGAATGATATAATTGAAATTTTTTTAAAATAATCTAATGGTAAAAAAAATATTACAAGCAGAAATACCGAAACAAAAAAAATATTGCCTACATAACCTGTAATTTTAAAAAAATAAATTTTAGAATAATTTTGCAGCTTTTTATATATTTGATTATCTAAATTAATAATATTTTTAAACATTATAATTAATATATATTATATTATGAAAATAATAAAACAAGTATTATATTATTATTTGCTGATTTTTCTTAACAGGTCTTTAAATTCCTGAATAGACAAACCGCTTTGCTGAATAATATTCTTTAATGTACTCTTTGAAATTTTATTATACTCCGGAATACTAATAGTTCTATGAGGAAAAGCTCTTTGTCTGATAAAAGTATGTCCGGCAATTTTTTGATCTATTTCATATCCAATCATTTTATATAAATTTATTATTTCATCAGATGAAAAATTTTTTACAGTGTCAATATTTTCATCGTTCTTTGGAGGGAACGGTTTACTATAAGTTCTTGCATACTTCATAAATCCCTTTATTGCATTATGGATATTTTTTATTGCTTCATCCTTTGATTTTCCCTGTGAGATACAACCTGATATCATAGGGCATACAGCAACAAAATTGCCGTCATTATCCTGCTCTACAATTAGTTTAAATTTCATTAAAATTCTCCTCATAAATTACAAGAATGCAATTTTATAATAAACTATCTATTATTTTATAATAATTTTAACATATTTTTTAACAAAAATATATAAGTATACTTCTATATTTTATCATATTTTAATATTATTTTTTATATAATTTTATAATTTATTTTTTTTTAGTATTTTTTTTATATTATTAACATTTTTATAATAAAATAATACTAAGCCGTATTTATATATATATAATCGACTTATAAATATAAAAAATAAAATCAACTTTAAATAAATCATATGGTATATTATTTGTTATCAATTATTAATTTATTCCGAAAATTAATAATAAGGGGGGAGGATCGTTATGTTATATGATGATACCTGGGATTTATATTTAGAAACAGATATAGATCATGATATAAACATTATATCTGTTGATAAAAGTTATGATAATAATATTAAAGATTATGATGAGATAAATGCTCTAAATGCATTTTGGATCTAATTTATAATTGACTTTTATCATAAAAAAATATTATAACAATTCTAAATAAACAATCAATAATTAAATATTTATAATCTAATGAGAAAATATATATTATTAATTTTACTCCTATTAATTACTATCAGTTGTTTGTCAAAAAAAGAAATATTAAAATATAACATCAAAATAAATGAAAAGATAATTAATACAGATAAAAAATTTCATATTAATTTTTCACCTATTACTGTAAAAAAAATTATTAATGAATCGTCAGTAATAAAAAGCATATATGATTATTTTGGGAATAATTTAAGCAATTATGAAAATGATTGTTATATTTTTAATATAAACATTAGAGACTGTAAAATATATACAAACAAGACACAGGATGATAAAATAAAATGTGTTTTCATTATAAAAACGGATATAAAAATTCATTCTCCTGAAAATAAACCTTTATTAAATCTTTTTTTATATTCCAGGAATGAAGAGATAATCGATAATAAAAAAGAATTAGAATCAATTAAAAATGAACTGGCATCAAAAACAATAAATGATTTATTTGTTAAACTTAACAATAATCAAAATTATATAAATCTGTTAAATGATGAAAATCCAAAAAAATCCGTTGTTGATTCCTCAAATTTTAAAAATTGGACTGAACCATGGCAAATACTATACAGAGAAAATAAAAATAATTTAAAACTATTATTATCTTTTTGTATAGAAGCAGACGGGGGATTTAATTTTAATCTTAACGGCAGAGGTGTTTCATATATAGGAAAAGTAAGTCCAGCAATAGAATTATATCCTATAGACTTCTTCTCTATAAAATACAGATTTGGTTTTTATGTATTAAATAATTTATTAAGCTTATTAAATCTATTAAATGGTTATTACATTTTTCAATTTGACAACAGCATCTTATTTAATATCAATATTTATACTATGGCTTTTGCCTGCCCCTCCATATATTTAGACTTCGGATATAGCCTTACTCATGTAAACGGCAGTAATTATAAAATTTCTCCTTATAATATATTTTCTGATTCATTTACCTATCCCGATAGTACGATATCCAATATTCATAGTATAAAAATCGGGATCGGCTTTAAAATTACACCGGTTAATCCGTACATAATGCAGTCAGGTAATCAATTTGGTTTTGAATTATTTTATAATCCTTTATATCTTGATTCTCAAAATGAATGGTTTCATTCAATAGGATTTTCATTTTGTATAATAGGTACTTTAAACGGATATATCTATAAAAACAAACCATATAAATTTGTAGGTAAAAAAAGATTCCAACAAAGATAGTATAGATACTCTAAAAAATTATTTTAAATCAACCGTACATTTAAAATCATCAAACTCAACATAAAAATCTTTTTTGATTCTGCTGACGCTTTCATTTACATTTAAAGATATATTAATTTTATCCTTTAAATCAAATTTAAAATCTATAATCTTATCTAATAATTTATCATCAATATAAGCATAAGCAATTTTATTATCAAAATCATATACAATCTTTAATTTATGAAATTTAACATCTTCATCTCCAAATGTATATAATATTGCATCATCATGATTAAACCATTCCGTACCGTAATTCCATGAAAAATAATAATATTCTTTTTTTAAATTAACCCCAACAGTTACAATACTTCCGGTATACCAATTACTATTGCCAATAGATAATCTTATACTATCCGACGATTTCAGCTTATCTCTGAATGAAACTTCAACAGTCAATGAACCTACCCTAAAATCTTTTGTAGTAACCGAGTTTATACTGTTAAGACGTCCTTCTCTATATTTTCCTGAGAATACTAAATATCCATTTCTTGTATCAATTGTTATTTCTTTATTATTATCAATTTTTACCCAGGCATTTTGATTTAAGGTATCAAATGTATCTATGTATTTATAATCAGCTAAATAAAAATTATCAGAGTTATTTTTATTTTCTATTAATTTAAATGCTTTATCATCACCGCAGATTAATCCGGCTATTGCTTTTGATGTTTCAAATATATCATCTTCACTATTACAAGAAATATTCTTGCCAAAAAGTATTTTCCCTGAATCAACTTCAATGCCCCTTACATTAATAATATATTTACTGCCTAATTTTGAAACAACACCTGCTAATACTATTTTTGCTTTTGCCAGTTTGCCGATTTCAATTACAGTTTCATCCTCAAAATCCTCAGATCCGGTCATATTTAACTCACCTATTAACTTATCAATCTGTGATCTTTCTACAAGTTCGTATATACCGTAATCAGCAATTGTAGTTACTATTATTTCTCTGATAGTATCAGCAATACTTTTTTTAAGATCAATAGCAGAAAAATCCAGTACTGCTATTCTTTCCTTACTATAAATAAAAATATTTAATGATATTAATATTATTAATAATAAGCTCTTTTTAATTTTCACTCTTACACCTCTATTTACAAATCAATTTATTAATTATTTTAAATGTCTGCTAAATATTCTATATGTTCCTTAATTCTTGATAAACATTTAAATTTTAATCCAAGAATTTTTTCTATTTTATTAATTTTATAATAAAAAGGTCTTTTATTATAACCTGCATCCTTTAAAATAATTTTACTTTTTGAGGAGCATATATCTGTTGCAATTTGAGCTATTTTTTCCCAAGTTACAAACTCAGATGATAACCCTAAAAAAATATTCTTATCAATATCAGATTGTAGCACAGATTTATAAATTTTTCCAAGATCACCGGCAAAAATAAATTGAGTACCATCATTTTTTATTAATTCTATATCATTATTTAGCTTAGCTTTTTTTACAATGTCTTTAAATCTTGTATCAGGCTGCATATAAGAACCTTTAAATACAGGATTACCAAATGTATATCCCGGCCGGATTATATTGCATTTCATCTGATATTTATTTGATATAGCAAATAAATAGTTTTCAACAGAAGCTTTTGTTGCCCCATAATAATCAATAGGCTTTGTTTTTGTCTCTTCAGTAACGTCATTTATTAAACTGCCAAACACGGCAGTTGAGGATGTATAAATAAATTTTTTTATACCGGCCTTAGCGGATTCCTCCATTAAATATACAGAAGGCATAGTGTCATTTTGCAGCATATCATAAGCCGTGTCACCCCACCCTAATGCAACATGAATAACTGCGTCAATACCTTTTAGGTTTTTTTTAATTATATTAAAATCTTTAAGTAAACATTTAATAATTTTAACATTCTTTAAATCTTTTAATCCAGGAACTTTATCGGGATTTCTAGCTAGTATTGTAATTTTAGTGCCATTATCCAGCATCTCTTTAACAATATATGATCCTATAAAACCTGTACCGCCTGTTATTAATACATTCATTTTATGATTCCTTTATTATATTTTTTTTGTAGCTTCTAAAAAATTTAAATATTTATTTAAATGATATTCTACTGTTAATATTAATTCCGTTTCATCAATAGGTTTTTTTAAATACGCACAAGCACCTTTTTTTCTCCTTTCATAAATTACTTCTTTATTTAAAACAGCTGATAAAAATATAAAAGGTATATCCTTTAAATCCTTATTTTTTAAAATTATCTCATGAATCTCATATCCTCTTAAACCGGGCATGCTGTAATCACAAATTATCATTTGAGGTTTATATCTTACTATTTCATTTACGGCAACTTCTCCATTTGTAGCTAAAATAAAATTTAAATATCCGTTATTTTGCAGATATTTCATTGCAATATTTAAAATATCTGTATCATCATCGATAATCATGATTAAACTTTTTTTTATATCATACTCATTATTCTTATTAAGATTTGTAATATTTATAATAATATCTTCTTTTTCAATCCTTTTTTTTATATCTGACTCAATAATATTTTTTAATTCTATATTTTTGATAAGATTATTTCTTTCTTTACCAGTATCAACACTATCTGCATTAAAAACTTTATAATCAAGAGGAAGTTCAATTATAAATTTTGCTCCTTTATTAACACCTTCACTTTCAGCCCAAATATTACCTTTTAAATACTCTATTAATTGTCTAGAATATGCAAGACCGATACCTGTACCTCTATAATAACTATGTTCATGAGCTTGTTCAAATCTGTTAAAAATTACATCCAGTTTATTTTTTTCTATTCCTATACCATTATCTGATATTGTTATTCTTAAATAATTATCAATCTCAAACAAATCAATAGTGATAATACCTTTATCAGTATCAACAAATTTAATAGCATTTGATACAATGTTATGAATAATTTCTTCAAGTTTATCACCATCGGTATAGATAAATTTTACATTTGTATCTTTATACTTCTTTATAATTTTTATATTACTACCGATTACAGAAGAAGAATAAAACTTAATAAGTTTATCTAGAAATTTTATTATATTTATTCTTTCTATTTTAATCTTTATTCCTTTTGCATCCAACCTTGCAAGTTCTAACAATTTATCAATTGTATTTTTTAATTTTAATGATGCTTCATAGATTAATTTATAATTATTTTTATGATTATCAGAACATTCCTCATATTTTAATGCAAGATCAGAAATATTCAATATACCTGTTAAGGGAGACCTGAAATCATGTGTTATATTGGCAATAAAATCATTTTTCATACTATCTAATTGTTTTAATTTTTTATTTGTTTCTTCGATCTCTTTATTTGCTTTAGCAAGTTTTACCGTTCTTTCAACAACCTTTTCCTCTAATTCATAGGAATGATTTTTAATTTTATCCATTAATCCAATACCTCTTAATGAACTGCTGATCTGTATAGAAAGAGATTCGTACAATAAACCATCTAAAGGACCATTTTCAAAAACAATAAACCCTATTTGTATATCTCTGAAAAATAATGCCATAACAACATAAAATCTTCTATGATCAAAAACATTTATATCTTCAGGAAACAGTTTTCTTGATTTATAAACTTTATCACTGCTTTCATAAATTTTATTGGCGCTCTTATCATAACCTATCAAAAACTTTGCAGATTCACGATTATCCTCTGAATACAATGAAATAAACATGCTTGGAATACCAAGCCTTGGAAATTCTTCTTCAATAATATTCTTAAATTTATCCATATCAAAAACAGTTATCAATGATTCATTACTTGTATATAACAGCAATCCCTGGTTTATATAATCACTCATAAAATGACTTTTTTGATATTCTACCATATTTCCAGTAACAACAAGTGCTTCCCGCCAGATATTATCCAAAATAACCAGTTTTTCAGGGATATCAATGTATTCTCTGGTCTTATTCATTAAAATGGAAATAAATGAATTCCAAGATAAAGTATCTATTTTATATTTATAAGAATCAAAAATAACTTCTTCAAAGGTTTTTAAAAAATCATTTAATGTTTTTTCCAGCAGATCATTTATTAAAGCTTTAATAAGCATCTGTGTCCATTTTTTATATATTTGATCTTTTAAACTGACAAAGATTGATTTCATTTTATCTAATATAAATAAATTAAATTTATCATCATTAAGTAAATTTGAAATTGAATAATTTTTATTTTTCCTAATAATTGACTTTGGGAATGATTCTTCATATGGAAAACATCCGCAAGATCTTCTAATAATCAAATTCGTCGGGATTATCTTTTTTTCTGCTACTTTTTTATTATTTAAAATATCATATAAAGTTGAGAATGCCTGATATCCTAACTCAAAAGGATACTGACTTATAGTTGTTAAAGAAGGAAATATACTTCTACTGTAGCTAATATTGTCAAATCCTGTAATTGCTATATCAACAGGTATATTATAACCGCTGCTAGTAAGTTTTTTAATGCTATTGATTGCCATTATATCATTACCGCATATAATTGCATCTATTTTTACTTTTGAGTTTTTAATAAAATTTGATACTTCTTTACCGGCTGAATAAATATGAAAATCACCTGGTATTATTAAATCTTTATTAAAAGGTATGTTATATTCATCCAAAACTTTTTTATAAGTTGATAATCTAATCACAGACTCCGGATTTTCATCTGTCCCCTTCATAAATGCAATATTTTTATATCCATGATCCTTTATAAGATGTGCCATTATATCCCTTATACCTTTTTCATTATCAGACAACACGCTGGGTATACCGGTGATATCAGCACTGATACTTACAATAGGAATATCATAAAATTTTTTTAAAAACTTTTTATAAAAATCTAAATCAACAAAATTAGAAAGACAACCTGATAATACAATTAATCCGTCTATATATTCTTTATCAATTAAATCATAAACAGCATTCCGCTGATAATCAAAATTATATTTAGATTTCAGAGATCCCCCGACAAAAGATAATAAATTTAAATCATACTCTTCTGCAAAATTTATTACTCCTGACCATATCCCTGAACCATAATCATCGAATAATGAAACAACAAGTAATCCAATTGTAAATCTTTTATTTAATTTATTTTTCTTATTAATTATATTAGTCATAAAATTCCTATTTATATTATATTATATAAAAAAAAATAAAATCATACTAAAATATTATTTTTTTTAAAAAAATTATCTTTTTATAAGATACAAATAATTTTTTTAACATTATTTATCAAATTTATCTTTACTTTTTAGATTTAAAGTGATAAAAATCATAAAAAATATTATTAAATATTTTCTTCGGGGATAGGTGTAAATCCTTACCGGCGGTATAGCCCGCGAGCCCCTCACTACTTTAATATTAAAAAAACAATTAAGTATTATCTAAATGCTTAATTAGTGTTAAAGTAATAAGGGACAAGAATCGGTGAAATTCCGATGCCGACTGTAAAGTCAGGATGGGAGAAGAAAATGGTAGTATATATCAATTAATTGTAAGCCTGCCATATCCCCGAATGAAACGGGGTTTTTTTATGTCTTCAAAACATGAAAAATTCATGTCTATTGCATTAAAATATGCAGAAAAAGGTTTAGGATTTACCTCCCCGAATCCACTTGTTGGGGCGGTAATTATAAAAAATAATAAAATAATTTCAACAGGATATCATAAAGAGTACGGTAAAGAACACGCTGAAGTAAATGCAATCAATAAATGCAGCAAAAATAATTTAAAAAAATCTACTTTATATATAAATCTGGAACCATGCTGTCATTACGGTAATACCCCCTCATGCACCGATGCAATAATTAAATCAGGTATAAGTAAAGTAATAATATCATGTAAAGATCCTGACAATAGAGTATCAGGTAAAGGTATAAAGATTTTAAAAAATGCCGGTATAAAAATTGAAACAGGAATATTAAAAAAAGAGTCTAAAAAATTAAACTCTATATATTTTTTTAATAAAAAAAATAAAAGACCCTATATTGTATTAAAAGCAGCATTAACACTTGACGGTAAGATTGCTACTTTGACAGGGGATTCCAAATGGATATCAAATGAAAAATGTAGAAAAATTGTACATAAATTAAGATTAAGAATGAGTACAATAGCAATAGGTAAAAATACGATTATTAAAGACAAACCGATATTAAACTGCCGGCTTAAAGGATTTAATAATAAACCTGTTAATAAAATAATTTTTTCTAATGAAAAATTAAACACAGATTCATTCGGAAATAACCCGGGAAAAATATTATATACAGATAAAAAAATAACATCAACAAAAGAAACATTTATATCATTTTGTAATGAGAATAATATAGATTCTATTTTAGTTGAAGGCGGCGGTAAAATCCATACTTGGTTTTTAGAAAACAATCTTGTTGATAAGATATATTTATTTTATAAACCGTCATTTCTAGGTTCGGATGGCATACCTTTATATAATGGTTATTCCACACAGAAAATTGATCAATTAAAAGATTTTAAAATTAATAATATAAAAAAAATAAAAAATAATTTTTTAGTAGAGTTAATCAAGGAAAAGGATTTATGTTTACCGGTATTATAGAAGAAACAGGTATAATAAAATCATTAAACAATAATGAATTATCGGTTTATTGTAAATCAATAATCGATGATGCAGCTATTGGAGATTCAATATCAGTCAATGGGACATGCCTGACCATTACAAAAATATCCGGTAATTATCTTAATTTTCATGTATCGCCCACTACAGCAAAAAATACAAGATTTAAAATAGGTGATATTCGTATAGGTGAAGAGGTTAATCTCGAAAGAGCTTTAACATTAAATACACGGCTTGGAGGACATATAGTTACGGGTCATATAGATGGTAAGGCTAAGCTAATATCATTAAAAAATACAGGTAAAGATATTTATATAGAATTTTTATACCCTGCTACCCTTAGGAATTATATTGTACCAAAAGGATCTGTTACAATCGACGGGATTTCTTTGACAATAAGTGACGTCCTATCAAGGAGTTTTATTATAACAATAATACCCCATACATTAAAAAGTACAAATTTAAAAAATAAAAATATAGGAGACTTTGTGCATATAGAAGCAGATATTTTTGCACGTTATATTTTTCATATTTTAAAATCCGGAGGAACCTATGAAAAAGATGAAAGAATTATTGAAAAATTTCTCTGATGGTGAGATCGTAGTTGTATTTGATGATGAAAATCGTGAGAATGAAGCTGACTTAATCGTTGCCATCGATAAATTAACACCAGATAAAGTTAATTTTTTAATCACTCATGCCAAAGGACTTCTTTGTGCATCATTATCAGAGTATATAATATTGAGAATTGGACTGCCATTGATGCCTTCATCCAATAGTGATCCTCATTCTACCGCATTTACAATATCTGTTGACAGCAAAGCTGTAAAAACAGGTATTTCCCCTTTTGAAAGATACATTACTGCAAAAGATCTGATTGATCCTGATAAAACATTAAAAAACTTCACTACACCAGGTCATCTTTTTCCTTTAATTGCTAAAAACGGAGGCTTATTGGAAAGAAGAGGACATACAGAAGCAGCTGTAAGTCTCTGTAAATTAACAGGTCTGCCCGAAGGCGCACTAATTTGTGAAATGATTAATGAAGACGGTAAAATGTATAACAAGAGTGAAGCAAAAGCATTCGCAAAAAAATATAATCTGTCATTTTGTACAATAGATGAGCTTATCCATTACCAAAATATAAATATTCCGAATGTTGAAAAAATAGTAACCGCAAAACTTACAACTGAATTCGGTTTGTTTGACATAACCATCTACAAAGAATTATACAAAGATAAAGAGCATGTTTTCTTATCCATGGGAGATTATACAAACGGAGTTGTAAGGATTCATTCTGAATGCTTTACCGGTGATGTATTATTCTCAAAAACATGCGACTGTAAAAGTCAGCTGCATTCTGCACTTGAAAGAATAGCAAGGGACGGTAAAGGTGCAGTGGTTTATTTAAAACAGGAAGGGCGAGGTATCGGGCTTGCAGAGAAAATTAAAGCCTATGCATTGCAGCAGACCAAAGGTCTTGATACTGCAGAAGCAAATTTAGAATTAGGGCATAAGGTGGATAATAGAGATTATCATTGTGCAGCCTGGATACTGAAAGACCAGGGGTATAAAGAAGTTAAACTTTTAACCAATAATCCTCATAAAGCAGAATCATTGATAGAACATAATTTAAAGGTTAGTATTGAAGATTTTGATGTATGCATCAGACCGGAAAATTATAATTATTTATATACTAAAAAAATAAAAATGGGTCATAAGATACCGATTGAAGGAGTTTTAAAAAAATGAAAAATATCGAAGGTAATTTTAGCGGTAAGAATAAAAAATTTGCAATAGTATTATCCAGATTTAATTCTTTTTTGACTGAAAGATTATTAGAAGGTGCTTTAGATTGTTTAAACAGGCATGATGTTAATAGTAACGAAATAAAAATCATTAGAGTACCCGGTGCATTTGAGATACCATTAATATGTAAAAAAATTGCAGATAAAAAAGAAGTTGATGCAATTATTGCTATTGGAGCTGTGATAAGAGGAGATACTCCTCATTTTGATTATGTAGCAGCAGAAGTATCAAAAGGGCTGGCAAAAGTAAGCTTGGATACAGGTTTACCGATATCATTTGGTATACTTACAACAGATACAATAGAACAGGCAGAAGTAAGATCAGGTGCAAAAGGGACAAACAAAGGTTTTGAAGCTGCAATGACTGCTTTGGAAATGATAAATGTAATTGCCAATATATAACAGTTAATGCATTAATATAATGTTGGATTATTTTTTTTAACCACAAAAAAATTTATAGGGCTCAAAAAGTATACCGCTTTTTACCTGCCGAATAATCCTCTTAAACATGCTTCCCCTATTATATTCGGCTTAATCTCTCTTAATAGCTGGGCTTCACTGATTTCACCGGAAAGATTTACATTAGCAATATTTAATGCATAAATAGTAGCATCATAGTAATGCTTGCCTGTACCCCTTGGAGGCTGGGGTCCGTCATAGCCTTTTGCACCAAAAGTATTAAGAAGCTCTATTGACCCGGAAGGCATTTTTGATGTTTTGCTTGCCCCTTCTGCAACAAATGACACATTCGGCGGTATATTAATAACAAGCCAATGAACCCAGTTTGATGCTACAGGATGATGGTCAACGATCGCAAGAATAAATGATTTTGTTTCCGGAGGAAAATTGTCCCAGCTTAATTGTGGTGAAATGTTCTGTCCGCCTGTAACACCTTGCCTGCAATATTTTATCGGAATATCCTGATTATCTAAATATGATGTTGATACTAACTTCATCTTATACTCCTTGCTATTTATATTAATAAATAAAATAAAAATAATTATATATATTTTAATAGGTGTAATATGTTTCATACTTTTTATTTTGCCAAAAAAAATACTTAACTTACTATTAATTATAATAATTGTATCAAATCATTTCAATTATTTATTGCAAATATTTATATTTTTTAATAAAATATAAAACTTTTTCAATAAATAGATTTATTATGTTAAAAAAATCATTAATTTTATTAATTATATTATTTTCATTATTAATATCTACATCTTTCAAAACCAATAATATGGAAATAATACGAGTAAGTGCTATAGGTGATATCATGGCACATCTTAGTCTTCAGGAATATATACTTACCGAAAAGGATGGATATTTATCATTATTTAAAAAAACAAATAAAATATTTTTTAATGATGACCTTACAATAGGCAATCTCGAAACCCCTATTTGTGATAATCTGCCTATAGAAGGATTCCCATGTTTTAATGCAAAAAAAGGATTGGTTGATGCTATTTCAAAATCAAGTATAGAAGTTTTAAGCCTGGCAAATAATCATGCTATTGACCAGGGGATACCCGGTATAAGATCAACAATAGATGAAGTAAAAAATAAAAATATTATATATACGGGTGCCGGTTATACTCCGGATGAAGCGATGAACCCTAAAATTATCAAAATTAATGGAATAATTATAGGTATAATATCCGTTACATGGACAACAAATATTTTACAAAAAGAAATTGTAAATAACAGACCATATGTATACCAGATATTTATGGAAGATACAGAAAGACTAAATCAGTTATATAATAAAATTAAAAATGTAAGAAAAAAAGTTGATTTATTAATTGTTACTTATCATGCAGGAAAAGAGTATTCACAAGAGCCAATTAATATCAAAAAAACTATTTTAAAAAATATAGCAGACAGCGGGGCAGATGTAGTATTAAGCCATCATCCTCATGTTTTACAGCCTGTAGAATATTATAATACAAAGGATAAACGTGAAGTATTAATAGCATATTCATTAGGTAATTTCATAAGTGCTCAGGCGAGATATATTAATTCTTTAAAAAAAAATGATCCTATTTATGATTCATTATTATCGAAAACCTCGGAAGGAATAATACTGCAATTTGATGTAATAAGAAAAAATAAAAATATATTTATAGTTAATGCATGTATAATGCCTCTTTTGAATGTAGTTTTTTTAAAAAAAGTGAATAATAAGTATATTTTAGGATACCAGACAATATTAATTGATGAAATACTAAATATTAATAAAGATGATAATCAGTTTAAGTCAAATATTAATGAAGTAAAAAAATTAGCAAGTTATAGATTAAAAAAAATAAAAGAATTAATTAAACTTCCGGTAAAAAAAATTAATTAATAATCTTCAATTATATTATAGATTTTAAAAAACAAATCAAATCTTTTTTTAATTTTGATTACAGCCTGACTGGCAGATATAAAACCCGGTACTTTAATAGAATCAATATTTGATACTACTTCCATTTCTTTATTTAATTGTTTGGCTAAATTATTAATCAAATTACCGATATTCCATAAAGCATTATATGTATCTTCTAAAATTTCATTACTCATATCATTTATGTCCAATATTGTATGCTGTAATGACTGCGCATAATTAACATCATGAGTACTTATTTTTATAAATGTTGCAATTTTATTTCCATATTCTTTTTCAGGTTCTAAATTCTTGTCAAAATCTTTTATTATTTCCAGGCTATTATAAAGTATATAATAAGCACTGGTATAACTGTTCCTTTCTGATTCTTTTGCAAAAGTACCTTCCACAATTACCTTATTTATAACTTTTTCTATTTCACGTTTATAAATTTTATTAATAAAATTTGCTAATAAATTTAATTTTTTAACATTTTTAACTTTAATATGAGAATGCATCTCAATATTATTTTTTAATTCAATATTAAAATTATCAAGTGTATTAAATTTATAATCTTTAAACAAATCTTCCATTAATTTATTTTGATTATTTTCTCTTATTTTATCAAAATAATTTTCCCATTCTGATGTAATAATACTTTTTTTATAATTTTTATAAATATTTAATATATCAAATTTAATATTATATCTGGGAGGTTTATATAATAAATCTTTTTTAAAATATTGAAATATTTCCTTAAACGGTATTTTATTTTTAATATTTTCTATGCTTAAAAATATTTTCCTCATAATATCATTAATTTTATTTAAGACTGCATCATTGCTTATATCATTTTGCTTTATGTTATTTTTCTTGTAATCAACAATCTTTTCTATAAAATCAATATCGTCATAAGTAAAATTAATTGCATTTAATATTATATATAATTTTTCTAATAATTCATTAACCAATGAAAATTTTATACCATATTTATTCGTCGTATCCATATCCGTTTGATTATTAGAAAAATCAATAAGTAGAGTCTTAAAATCAAAAGTAATTAACCTAACCAATATTTCAAAATCAGAAAACATCCTATTAATTTCAATAAATGATAATAATGATAGTTTGTTAAAAAATGCCCTTTCTCTGATTTCTTTTTCGTTAAAAAAATCTTCTCTTTCAACAAAATCCGTATTAATCTCATAATTTTCAGGTTTCAATTCATTCATACTGTTCTTTAAGTCTGTATCAAAATTTTCTTCAAAAACATAGCAGATAAAATTATTATAAAATGCAGTATCAGCAAAAAATATATCGATTATAGGAATAGCAGCATTACATATTTCAGCAAGATTTAAAATTTCTTCTGCAAAATTATTTGTTATTAAATTATTCTTAAAATCTATTATACTGTTATTAATATATTGTATTTCTCTTCTGATATCATTAAACAATCTGTCCAATACGACTTCTTCTTTTGTTCTTGCAGTGAAAATAGATATCAGCCAGATAAAAAATTTTGTAAAAATACTATAATTTAAATAAGTGCTTTTAGCAATTTTTAATTGGATTTGAACATTTTCTTCCTTATCTTTATTAGTTTTTTCTTCTTTTAAATTATTTTCATCTTTTTTTAACTTACGAAGCAGATCCCTTCTTTCTTCATCATTGAGATCTTTTGATAATCTTTCAAATTCCGAATCATATTTAATCATATAAAATATAATAGCATAATATTAATAATTTTATTAAATATTTTTTATAAAATTTTTAATATACCGATAATATAATACTAAAAAAAATAATAAAAATAGTGTAAATCTATTATGTTAAATAATAAAATGCTAGTAAAAATAAAATAACCATTATTGAGGAGAATACAGTGATAAAAAAAATATCAATTATGATAATTATATTTATTATATATACAACATCACTATCAAGTTTAGAAATAACTCTGGATACAAATAATGATAACAAAGATGATATGTGGCTAAAGTTAGAATTATTTAAAGACTGGCAAAAAGTTGATTTAAATAAAAATGATAAACCTGATGAATCATGTCTATATACAGACGACTCAAATAAGATATATTTCATAAAAAATAAAGATTTTGATTTTAACGGAAACGGTAAACCGGATATTTATATAAAAAATGAAATTAAAGGTAAAATATTAATGACAGAAATTAGAACGGATGAAAACGGCGACGGTGAAATTGATATAATAGAATACAGAAAAAATGATGTTATATATTTATTAAAGATGGATACTAATAATGATAAAGTTTTTGATACTGTTGAAACATACATTGACGGTTATCTTAATAAGCAGTCTGTTGATACAAATAATGACGGTAAGCTTGATGACAATTATTATTTTGACCATGATTTAATATTAAAAGAAGAGTTAGACTCCAATTATGACGGTAAAATAGATACACTTGTTGAGTTTAAATATAACAGCGATTTAACTACTAAAGAATGTATTATTATGTTTGATAAAAACTTTGACGGTAAAAATGATGAATGGCATTATTCCGATGAAAAAAGAAGAATAATCAGGATAGAAAGAGATCTGGATTTTGACGGTAAAATAGATCAAGTAGAAAATTTAAAATAATGAGTGATAATAATTCTTCTAAATATGTTTACGGTAAAAATCCTATTAGAGAAAAATTAAAAAAAATAAAAAGCGGTGTATTATTCATTCAAAAAAATATACAAACTGAAAATATCAAAGATATTATTAATAACGCAAAATCAAAAAAATTAGAAATAGTATATATTGATAATAATTCATTTAAAAAATTTTTTGGTGAAAAAAAACAGGGTTTAGTATTAAAAATAGAGGAAGAATATTCAGAAGAGATATCTGAAGAAGAGTTCATAAAATATATCAAAACCAATCTTGATATTTCTACAATTTTAATACTTGACAGTATTAAAGATGTCGGTAATCTTGGAGCAATTATTAGAAGTGCTTTATTGTTCGGTGTAGAATACATAATACTGCCAAAAAACAGATCAGCGCCAATAACAGATACAGTTGCAAAATGCTCAGCAGGTGCGCTTTTCCATATAAAAATAGTCTATGTAACAAATATAATAAGAATAATTGATGAATTAAAAAATAACGGTTATTGGATATATGCTGCAAATACTGCCGGTGATGATATATCTAAAATAAAATTTACAAAAAAAAGTGCAGTAATCCTAGGTGAAGAACATGAAGGCATCAGGCAATTAGTAAAAAAAAACAGTGATATTTTAATCAAAATACCGACAAATAATAAAATTGATTCACTAAATGTATCAGTAAGTGCCGGAATTATATTATATGAAATATATCAAAATATAAATAAGTAATTTATAATATCAAGAAATATTAATTATTGACGAATATTATTATCTATGATATATCATATTTTTATAAATATATATAAGATATTTTATATTAGAATACTTACCTAATCTAATTAGTTTATCAGAAGAGATTATAAAAATCACTGTTGTATTGTCGCTAAGTAGAAATACCAGAAGGATAGGAAGAAAATCATAATTATAAAATATAAAAAATATTATATCAAAACAAAAAATTTTATAATGAATGTTTTAATATTAAAATATTAGATAATTAGAATGCTGTTTAATTCAATTGATTTTGCTATATTTTTACCTATTGTTTTTATACTCTATTGGTTTGTAACAAATAAAAATCTAAAACTTCAAAATTTTTTAATAGTTGTTGCAAGCTATGTTTTTTATGGTTGGTGGGACTGGCGATTTTTATCATTAATCCTTATTAGTACGATTGTAGATTATTCTGTTGGACTTGGACTTTCAAAACAAGAGGGAAAAACTAAAAGGAAAATTCTTCTTTGGGTAAGTATTATAGTAAATCTTGGATTCCTTGGTTTTTTTAAATACTACAATTTCTTCCTTGACAATTTCATTACGGCATTTACATTTTTTGGTATGAATATAAAAGCTAATTCGTTAAATGTAATTTTACCGGTTGGAATTAGTTTTTATACATTTCAAACTTTAAGCTATTCAATTGATGTTTATAAAAGAAAACTTGAACCAACAAAAGATTTTATCGCTTTTTCTGCATTTGTCAGTTTTTTCCCTCAATTAGTTGCAGGACCAATTGAAAGGGCTACAAATTTGCTTCCACAATTTTATACAAAGCGTACTTTTGATTACAATAAAGCTGTTGATGGATTGAGACAAATGCTATGGGGTTTATTTAAGAAGATAGTAATAGCTGATAATTGTGCAGAATTTGCTAATCTGATTTTTAATCATTCAAAAGATTATTCAGGAAGTACTTTAGTATTAGGAGTGCTATTCTTTACATTTCAGATTTATTGTGATTTTTCAGGTTACTCAGATATAGCTATCGGAACATCCCGGCTTTTTGGTTTTGATTTAATGCGTAATTTTGCATTTCCATATTTTTCAAGAGATATCGCTGAATTTTGGAGACGTTGGCATATATCACTTTCTACATGGTTTAGAGATTATCTTTATATTCCATTAGGTGGTAGTCGTGGAGGTACTTTTAAGAAAATCATGAATACTTTTATTATTTTTGTTGTAAGTGGATTTTGGCATGGTGCTAATTGGACATTTATTATATGGGGTGCATTAAATGCAATTTACTTTTTACCTCTTTTACTTACAAAAAATAATAGGCAAAATATAGATATAGTAGCTAAAGGTAAATATTTGCCCTCTTTTAAAGAGGCATTTAGTATTCTATTAACATTTGGATTAACAGTTTTTGCTTGGATTTTTTTTAGAGCTGAGAACCTTGGACATGCTATAAGTATAATCTCAAAAATTATGTCTAAATCATTATTTTCTATGCCGCAATTTCCAAATATGAGAAAAGCTTTGATTACTATTATCTTTGTTATCATATTTATGATTATAGAATGGCTTGGAAGAGAGCAACAATATGCTATTGCAAATTTTGGATTAAAATGGAAAAGGCCTTTGAGATTTGCATTATATTATATAATAATCATTACAATATTCTGTTTTGGAGGTAAAGAACAAGAATTTATTTATTTTCAATTTTGAACTATGAAAAAATTTATACTTGATATTATAAAATTCATTTCAATTTTTTTATTACTCACAATTTTATTTATAATAACAATTGAAGGTTATATTTCAATTTTTAAAAATAATATTTTTTCAGAAAAAAATTTGGAAAAAATATATTACTCTGTTATAGAAAACTATAATTGGTTAGATAATATTAATTCCGATCATAAAATATTACTAATAGGGAGTTCTTCTGTTAAATACGGGTTAAGTTGTAGTGAATTAAATAAATTATCTAATAACAAAATATCTTTTATAAATTTATCTATGAATGCCCGTGGTCCAATTGAAGCATACTTTTTATTAAAAAATATCAATTTAGAGCATGTTACCAATATTTATTTAGGTCTTGATCCATGGATATATACTAAGAAATATTATAGATATAGAAATTCTTATATGTATTTAGATTTTAATTTTTTACAGTCTGTACTCTATTTCTTTGAACATGATAAATCAACTTTTATTAAAAGATATAAAGCACTTTTGACATATATAAAACCATTTACTAAACAAGATATTAATAGAAAAATATTTATTCAAATACCTGATGATTTTGGTTCGGAAGTTTTAGATAAAGAACCGAAAAATTTTGGCAAACCAGGAAAACGAGTAGATCTTTTTCAAATTAAAGAGTATGGATGGTCAAAATTACAGTTTGAATATTTTAAAAAAATTGCTATATTTTGCAAATCTAAGAATATTTCATTTTCCGTGTTTTTGCCTCCAAAACGTTCAGATTATTCACAATCATACAAAAAAAATTATAGAACAAATAATGATGAATATATTAACAATATACTAAATAAAAATATTATAATGCCTATATTCGGTAAATATGACCAGCTTGATAATTTAGGAGATTATGATTTATTTGCAGATAGTGTTCATTTAAATAAACATGGCCAGGAAGTTTATTCGGAAATATTTTACAATATGATAAATAAAAAAAATGAAATGTTTAATAAAAATTATTCTTGGTACCAAAATAAATAATTTATATATACTATTAATACATTTTATTTGGTTAAGTATAGATATCAGAATTGATAGGTAATATATTTATTCTTATTAAAAATATCCAAATTTTATGCTATTTATATTGACATTTATATTTCATAAATATATAAATACCAGATTTTATTTTTTAATTCTTTAAATTTATGATCCTAATATTAGAAATTACATTATTCGTTATTATTATTTTTATAGCAGCTTTTTTAAAATCTTCAATAGGTTTTGGGAATGCTATAATTGCTATGCCTCTCTTAGCACTAACAATAGGTTTGAATATTGCAGTACCTCTTGTAGCAATAATATCTCTTGTGATATCAATAATAGTAATATCTAAAGACTGGCGGCTGATAGATTTAAAAATTGTCTGGCGATTAATTGCATCATCATTAATAGGAATACCGATAGGTCTTTTAATATTAAAAAATATCAATGAATCAATAATAAAATGTTTTTTAGCAGTATTAATTATTTTGTTTTCAATATATAATCTGTTAAAACCTAAATTTAAAAAATTTATTGAAAATGAAAATGCTGCATTTATTTTCGGATTTATAACAGGCATAATAGGAGGTGCTTATAATACAATTGGTCCTCCGATTGCAATCTATGGTAACCTAAAAAAGTGGCCTCCAAATATTTTTAGAGCTAGCATATTGGGTTATTATTTACCTACAGGTCTTTTTACAATAACAGGTCATTATTTTATGGGATTTTGGACCAATTCATTTTTTAATTATCTGTTATTAAGCATTCCCATAACTATAATTGCAATAATATTAGGCAATTTATTAAACAATAAAATTAATAAAGAACTTTTTAGAAAAATAATTAATTATTTTTTAATTTTTATTGGATTGATATTATTATCTTCTGTGATTTATAACAATATTAAAACCAGTATGTTAATTAATTTTTAAATAATGTCTTTCAAGGTGGAGAATCCTTTTCTTACTAAGATTATAAAATCTTGATTCCGGATATTCATCTATAATTATATTATATATCCTGTGAGCCTCTTTAAAATCAGGATTAATTTTATAATTTTCCATTGAATATGCAAGATAAAATAATGCTTTATCATAATCCACTGTGCCCGGGAATCTTTTAATATATCTTCGATATTCTTTTGCTGCATTTTCATAATCTTTCATATTATAATAAATATCAGCTAATAAAAGATTTAATTTTTCAGCTGATTCTAAATCAACTTTATCTGCTGATCCGTATTTATAAAAATAATCAATAGCATCAAAATATTTATTTTGGGTTTTAAGATTATTCATTAATTCAAACAGGGCTTTATAATAATATAAATCATCTTTTTCATTTAATACCGATTTAAAAAAGTCATTGGATTTTTTTAAATCTCCTCTTATTTTTTCTATCATGCCCATTTTATATAAAATTTCAGGATCCTGTTTACCGTCTCTGATTAATTGTAAAAATAATTCTCTTGCCTCATCATATTTTTGATTTGCATAATTCATATTGGCAATATCTTTTCTATAATTATCCTCTTCTGTCATCTGCTTTTTGTCATTTTTACTCATATTTTCCTTATTATTTTCCGCTTTTTTATTATTAACTAAATCAGAATCATAAAAAACTTTTTCATATTTATCATTATCATTTTCTTTATTATTATTTTCTTCAATAGTAAAAGATGATTCAGGTACAACTGCTACAAGATATGTTTGTCTGTAGACTAAATCTTTAGCATCATCATATCTTAGAAAAATAATATTTACATCGCTTGCGACATTGGCTTCAAATTTAAAAACAGTACTATTTGATTTATTATCACGCCTTAATAGATTAATCAAATCAGGAGTAATTTTTTTTAAAATCCAGCCAGGATATTGTAGTGATATAGAAAATATTTGATTTTCTTCTACTTCTATTTTCTTTAAACTGTTTTCTTTAATCTTTAAATTTTCCATATTAGCTGTATATAAATCATTTGTATCAATTTTATTCCTATTGCTATAATTATTTTGTGTATAATATTTCTTTTTATTATCTTCATTCGACTTTTTTTCATTAATATCATATTGAATATCCCCAATATCCTCATCCAAAATATTACCATTATTATCACTATTTTGAGGTTTATATGAAAACTCATCTATATTCGGCGGGATTTCAATTTTTGATTTTTTTTTACTATTATTGCTGATAATATTTGTTGTTTTACAGCTTAATATAAAATATAAAACTAAAACAAATACTAAATATACTTTTTTCATTTCCCCCTCCCTATTCTTTTTTCAAAATTAAATTTACAAGACTCTTCTATAGTATCATAAAATATTTTTTCATAATTATCAACTATAACATTCATTTCAGGAAGTTTATATTGTTTAATCGGAAGAAAATTCTCATAATCACTTGTTACATCAAAACTTTTTAATGAAGGTATAATAAAATATTCAGGAGTTATAAGCAATTTAGCATCAACATAACTTGTTTCAATTTTTTTATCAATTTGGACATTTTCTTTATCAATAATAGTATCTTTTTTATTAATCTTAGATTTACTGCCAGTAATAATAAAAATTATTATTATTATTACTATCAATCCTAAACCGGATATTGTCAGCATTATTTCCCTAAAATTATTAATAACCAGCTCTTCAATATTTTCTTTTGTAAATATTTTAGCTAGTTTTTTCAGCAAGTTTTGTAGAGACAATTTTTGATATCCCTTTCTGCTCCTGAGTTACACCATACATAACATCGGCTGCAGAAATTGTTTTTTTATTATGTGTAATAATTATAAACTGACTCGTTTCTTTCATTTCATTTAATAATTTAATAAATCTGCTAACATTCTCTTCATCAAGTGCGGCATCAATCTCATCAAGAAGGCAGAATGGAGACGGTTTTACAAGAAATGTAGCAAACATTAATGCAATTGCAGTCATTGTTCTCTGCCCGCCTGATAAAAGTGTTATACTTTGAGTCTTTTGCCCCGGAGGATGAGCAATAATATCAATACCTGTCTCTAATATATTATCCGGATTAGTTAAAGTAATTTCGGCATTCCCCCCGTCAAACAACTTTCTAAACACCTTGTGAAAATTTACTTTAATTTCTTCAAAAGTCGACAGAAACAGTTCCATTGAGGTTTTATTTATTTTTTCCATCATTTTATCAATATCTTTTTTGGCTAACTCTAAATCATTCAGCTGATCTATTAATAAATTATATCTGTCTTCCAATATCTTAGCCTCTTCTATAGCCATAAGATTTACACTGCCAAGCTCATTTTTCCTGGTTTTAATATCCATTAATTCATTCCTGATATCATCATATGTCCTGTCGGAAGAATATTTGTCACCCTTATAATTATTTAGATCAATAGAATAATTCTCATAGAAAGATTCATTAATATTATTAATCGTAGTTTTTGCTTCCGTTAATCTAATATTAATCTTTTCAACATGATTTTTTTTATCCATCCATCTATTATTGATATCTTTGATATCTCTCTGCTGTGAAGATAATAATAAGTTTTTCTCCCTGATATTCTTATCAATATCAACAAGATCCTTTTCAAGACTGCTCATATTATTATATAAATTATTTAATTTTTCTGCTATATCCTCAAGCTCACTATTAATATCCCTAATCTTATTATTATAAAAAGTGATTTTTTGTATTAATTCATCTTTATTATTTTCATGATGACTCTTTAATGACATTAACCTTTTAATATCATTATCAATAGCATTTTTTTTCTCTTCATAGGTAGTAAGATTAATCTTTAATTCATTTAAAACCTTTACAAAATCTTCTTTTTTATCTCTCTTCTTGATTATTTCCTGTCTTTTTTCTTCTATTTTATTACTGTTTTGATTTATTTTATCCGAACACTCATCGATTTCCTGTTCGATTTTACGTTTTTTTTGAAGTATACCCTCAGGGCCAAAAATATCATTCAAAAACTCTTCGATTGTATAAATATATTGATTAATATTTTGATCTGCTTCGATTATTTTTTCTTCAAGATCCTGTAATTCTGCCTTTAATTTAGAAAGCATATTTAACAACTCATCCGATTTGCCGGTTACATGCCCTCCCCTAATCATATCATCCAGAAAAGCTCTTTTTTTCGGTATATTTTCTATAACATATGATAAATTTTCTTTTAGCTTATTTTTAAAATTTTGTATCTGATCAGAGTTTGCATCAAAAATATTGAGAGACTGATCTATTTTTACAATGAGTTTTTCAGTAATATCACCCTGCTCCAATCTTTTGCCGATTAATCTTTCATTTAAAGTATTTATCTCGGATTTTAATTCCTCGATTTCATTATTTGTATTATCAATTTCATTATCAAGATTTTTTATATTATTATTATAAAATTCGTTATCCTTTTTTAGGCTGGTAATTTTTTCATCCAATTCATTTTTATTGTTTTCAATGTTGTCTAATTCTGCTTCAACATCTTTAATATTTTGGCTGATTATATCAATTCTGGAAGAATCATTTTTTATATTAATCTCATATTGATTAATCTGTTCTTTTAAAATATCCTTTTTTGAGTTTAATATCTTAATATCACTTTGTATTTTAAATATTTCACGCTGATTTTCTATTTTTTTATTTTCAAAATTTGTTAAATCACTAAGATGCCCCTCAACACCATCCTCTAAACTATCCAATTTACTTTTTATTTCTTCTAATTCTTTTGATGCATTGTTTAATTTATTTTCCAGATCTTTTTCAATATCCTGCTGTTTTTTTACCCTGTTTATATTTAACTCAATTTCCAGAGCAGTCTCTTTTTCATAAATCTCTTTATACTTTTTAGCTTTTTCAGCCTGTTTCTTCATATTATCATATTGTGATTTAACTTCATCTATGATATCTCTAATTCTTATGATGTTATCATTTGTCTGTTTTAATCTGCTTAATGCTTCATATCTTTTTACCTTATATTTTGTTATCCCTGCTGCTTCCTCGATTATATATCTTCTATCCTCAGGTTTATTTGATAATATCATGTCAATTTTACCCTGAGCCATAATAGAATATGCAGATTTGCCTACACCGGTATCAAAAAATAATTCCTGGATATCTTTTAATCTGACTCTTTTTTTATTTATTAAATATTCATTCTCTCCATTGGCATAAATTACTCTTGATACTTCAACCTCATTATAATCTATTGGTAAAATACCTTTTTCATTAACAAGTGTAAGTTTAACTTCTGCTCTTCCCAGACCCTTTTTTTCTTCTGTACCTTTAAATATTACATCAACCATATTATTGGCTCTCAAAGATTTTGTTTTTTGTTCACCAATAACCCAGGCAATCGAATCAACTATATTTGATTTACCGCACCCGTTTGGTCCTACTATTGCAGAAATTCCCTTTACGAAATTTATTTCTGAAAAATCGGCAAATGATTTAAATCCATTTAATACTAATCTTTTTAAAAACATTAAAAATACAATCTCCTATTAAACATTTCCTCACAGTATAAAGTAATATATGTCTTAGATTTTCCTTATTTCCAATGACTATGACATAACAAAATTAATACTTTTATCATATATTTATAAAGTATTAATATACCAAAATTTAGATTTTTTTTAATACTCATCCAAATGATAAAATTCTGCATTTTCAACCCAAAGTTTAGGTCTGGATAAAAACTCAACTAAATTTTCTAATAAAAAATAATGCTTTTCTTCTTCATCAACAAGTTTTAATAAAATAATTTTCTGATCCTTACCGGATACCTCTTCCGCTTTTTCAAAATAAAAAGATTTTGATCTTAACTCCAAATCAATTGCCTTTTGCAGTAAATCCGGTAAGTCCTCATTAAAATTAATATCAATATTGTCTTTTAAATCACTAAATACTTTTTTTGATTCTTTTAAAATATCAGTTTCTTTCATAGAAAAATTGTCTTCTTCTTTCATGGATTTTATAGTGTTATAATGTTTTATTTCTTCATCTGCAAGCATATTTAAAATTTTTTTTAAAACATTATTATTACACTTCTCAGCAAGATCTCTGTAAAACATTTCACTTTTTTTTTCAATATCAAAAGCAAACTCATAAATATCCATAAAAAACTCCATTTATCTTATCAATTTATCATAAATATCAATATTTTAAAATCAATTTTATTATTTTTTACAGCATATTTTTTTTAATAAAAAATTAATTGAGTAAGATAAAACAAATAATATAATAGAATATTTTTAATAAATCCACGTTAAGTAACTCTGGAAGATATACTAGATATAGATTATTTTACAAGATTAATATTTTTATTATAAATATTTTTTACAATTATCAAATTTTATACTCAAATACTGTCACACTTTATTATTTTTATTTGTATAAATTAATAGATAGAAAAAAAGGAGTATTTTATGAAAATAAAAAGCTGCATTTTGTTATTAAGTTTAATTTTATTACTAACAGCAGGATGTAAAAACAGGAATAACTATACTAATAAAGATCTTTTAAATGCAATCATGAAAAATAATTTTACTCTTATAAAGAAAATAGTAAAAAATGGAATAAATCTAAATGACAATGAAGCAATAGAAAAATCACCTCTATATCTTGCATGTATGAAGGGAAATTATAAGATTGCACAGTTTTTGATAGACAATGGTGCGAATGTTAATATAATCTATGAGAATGCTACCTGCAAAAAACCTCTTATAATGGCAGCCGCAAGTACAGGTAAAATAGATTTTGTCGGGTTTTTAATAAAAAACGGTGTTGACGTTGATGCAGTAAGCAATAAAAACAGGACAGCTTTAATAATTGCATCATGTAAAGGATATGAAGATATAGCAAGAATTTTACTGGAAAACGGGGCAAAAGTAAACCATGAGTTTAAATTTGCAAATAATAAAAAAACAGCATTAATACGTGCCGGAGAACAGGGGCATCAGGGAATAATAAAAATTTTGAAAAAATATGGTGCAACAGAATAATGATTATTAATAAGAAAATATAAATGAATAAATTAAAAAGAATAATCAATTATAAAAATGATCTTATAAACTCAATTAATTTTTTTAATCCAATCAATGTATTAAAAAAATATTTTATATTGTTATCTATAGTGATTATATGCATCGATTTTATATATAAAACAATTTTAGGTCTATCATATGCTGCGAGAAATAAATGTATACTATACAACTCATTACCAAAATGGTTATTTTTATTTTACGAGCATATAATAGAACTCTCTTTTATTGTAATAACCGGAATTTTTATTGCAAAAATATTGGATAAATATTTATATAAAATTAATTTTTTAATTCCCAAAAATCCGTTAACTGCATTCCTATATGCATCCATACTGCCTTTATGCTCATGCAGTGTTATACCTTTATCCATCACCTTTAAAAAAAGAATATCATTTGCCACAATGATAACTTTTATAACAGCTGCACCTTTATTAAATCCATATATTATTATACTGTCAGGAGTTTTACTCGGAGCTGAATATGCATTATTAAGAATAACAAGTTCATTTATTATTGCAGTAACAACAGGAACTATTGCATCATTATTTTTTAATGAGAATGATAATAAAAATATATATATTAAAAATACATGCAGTAATTCTCAAAAATGTATCATGAATAAAAATTCTTCTGTTTTTAATCAGACATTTGATATTTTTAAAAAAATATTTCCATACTTAATTATAGCAGGATTAATCTCTATTATTTTAGAATTATACCAGCCGCAACAATGTATAAAAGAGCTTAATAATTTTAATTCCGGTTTAAAAACAATAATTGCAACCATGCTGGGCGCCCCAATTTATTTATGCAATGGTGCAGATATAATTTTCTTAAAACCCTTAATTCATTCTTTAAATTTGTCAATAGGTACAGTATTAGCATTTTCTTTATCATCAACTTCAATTTGCATAAGCTCATTCATTTTACTGATTAAATTTTTAGGAAAAAAAATTACCATAATTATTTATATATTTATAATTACTAATATAGTAATATTTAGTATTCTTACAGATTTAATATCTAATTCATTAATTTTTTAAAGATAAGGAAATGCAATGCATTCTGTAGAAAAATTAAAAACTATAAGTAAAAATGATAGAATCCCAGACAACCAAATAATTAAGGAAGCATTAACAGGCAGTAAACAAGCATTAGAAAAATTAATTTTACGCTATCAGGACTGGATTTTTAATCTTGCAATAAGGATGGTAAACTCTCCTGATGATGCAAAAGATGTTACACAGGAAATAATAATAAAAATTATTACACATCTTAAAAAATATGATGAGCAAAAAGCATCATTTAAAACATGGTTATACCGTATAGTAATAAATCATATTTTAAACATGAAAAAACGCGGACTTGAAAATACTGCCTTAAATTTTGATAACTACTATGAAAGGCTGGATTATATTAAAGATAAAGAGCCTGATGATAAACCAGAGATACAGGCTCTTATTTTTGATACTATGACAAACTGTATTATGGCAACGTTAATATGTTTAAACAGACAGCAGAGGATTGTTATAATCCTTGGAGTAATTTTCGGTATTAATTCAAAGATCGGAGCAGAGCTTTTAAATATATCAAGTGTAAATTTCAGGAAAATATTATCAAGATCAAGAGCAAAGTTAAAAAACTTTATGGGAACAACATGCAGTCTTGTTAATAAAAAAGCAAAATGCAAATGCCATTTAAAAATTACAGATTTAATTAATCTAGGTTACCGTAATCCTGGTAATTTAATTTATGATAAACTTAAATATAATAATCTTGTAAAAAATATTGCCGTAAAACGAGTAGAAAAATTTATGAATAGATATTTTTACAGGTTTAATGACTTATTTCAGTCCCAGCCCTTCTGGCAGGCACCAAATATGCTTAAATGGCTTGATCAAACTATTAAAAACAGGGATTTTATAGAAATTTTTAATTTAGAAGACAATCAAAACCTGATAATATAAATGTTCACTAATATTAAACTTTTGTACTTGTATTATTTTAAATAAAGTATTATTTTATTCCATATCTCTTGTATAAAAACTTACTATTAAATAAAATGTGAATATATATTGATTTAAAATATAATTTAAAATGAAAGTATTAAATATTTCTAATAATAAAAAAGTTATTTTTATAATATTCTCTATTTATATATTTTTTAATTTATTAACCTCTTGCAATTTAAATCATAAAATGAAAGACAAACCTCAATTAAAAAAAGGTTATGTAAATTTATCAAACTGGGATTTTAAAAAAGATGGTATATACAAATTGCATGGAGAGTGGGAATTTTACTGGAATCAGCTTTTTACTCCTGATGATTTAAAAACAAATGATATTCTAAAAAAAAAATTATATATTGAAGATTCAAAAAAATGGATATATTTAAAAAACAATAATAAGGATATTAAAAAACAGGGTTATGCAACATATAAAATCATAATTAAAATAAAAGATGATACAAAAATAATGGCTATAAAAGTCCCAATAATATGGTCTTCCTATAATATATGGATTAATAATAATTTATATAAATGCGGAATAGTCGGAAAAGAAAGAAAGTATTCAAAACCCTATACAACACCAAAAACATTTATTTTTAAGCCGGATTCAGATACAGTCCAATTGACTCTTCAAGTGTCTAATTTTTTTGATAATTGCGGCGGTATATCTTCGCATATCCTTTTTGGAACGGCAGACCAAATTACAAACAAAAATATAAAATTAGCAGCATATAATTTTTTATTATTTGGATCTATAATAATAATTTCATTTTATCATTTTGGTTTATATATTCTTAATAAAAAAAATAAGATACCGTTATATTTTGGTATTTTTTGTTTGATTATAGCATCAAGAGTATTAGTAATCGGTGAAGAATTTATATTTTTATTGTTTCCCAACTTTAATTGGGAACTATCAATTAAAATAGAATATATTTCAATTTATTTAGGACTTCCTGTCTTTATGTTTTTTACATATAAACAATTTTCAGAAGATTTTTCTAAAAATATTACTCATTTAACCTTGATCCTTGGATTTAGTTTTTCTTTAATAGTTATTATTCTTCCGGCAAGATTGTATTCTAATACATTATTAATCTATCAGATTATCCTTATTTTAGAAACTTTTTATGTAATTATTATATTAATTATTTCTATTAAAAATAAAAGAACAGGTTCATTTCTGTTTACTTCAGGTCTTCTAATTTTTTCTATTACAGTAATTAATGATATACTTTATAATAATGAAATAATTAAAACTGGTTATTATGCTCCACTTGGCTTATTTATATTCATATTGATTCATTCTTTTATTTTGTCAAAAAAATCTTCAGAGTTATATCTAAAAACTGAGAATTTATCTAAGGAATTACAGGAATATTCCAATAAACTTGAAGAAAAAGTAAGATTAAGAACAAATCAGCTTGAAGAAGCAAATAAAGAAAAAACAAATTTTTTTATTAATATAGCCCATGAGACAAAAACGCCTTTAACACTAATCAGTAATTATCTAAATAAATTCATTAATAAATACGGGTTTTTTAAAGAAATAGGTATCATTAAACAAAATATTGACAAATTATATCATGACATGATTAATTACCTTGATGCAGAAAAACTGGAACACAGCCAGATGTTTTATAATCATAATCAGATATTCAATATATCGGATCTTTTAAAAAATAAGATATTATTATTTAAAGAAATAGCCAAAAAGAAAAATATATCCATTAAATCGGATATAGAAAAAGAAGTTTACATAAAAGCAGATCCTGAAGCAATAGACCGAATCATCAATAATCTTATCGATAATGCTATAAAATATACTTTTGATAAAGGTAATATCCATGTAGAACTAAAAACCAGTGATGGTTTAATAATCATAAAAATAAAGGACACAGGAATTGGCATCAGTGAAAAAGAAAAAAACAATATATTTTTACCTTTTCATCAAATATCGAATCCAAAGAGAAATATCCAGGGTATTGGAATGGGATTATTTATAGTAAAAAAAATAATAGATTCACTGGATGGTGTTATTGAAATATTAAATAATACTGAAAATATTTTTAAGGAAGAAAACTTGAATAAAGGCAGCATCTTTATTATTAAACTAAAGAAATACAGTTTAAAAAAAGAAGATGAAGTAAAAAATATCTATACTAATGAGCCAATAGATAATATTTCATATTCATATTCCAAAGATATCACGGATTCTGAATATATCAAAGGCAGAAATAATATATTATTAGTTGAGGATAATCCTGATATGCTTGTTTATTTAAAAGAAGAATTATCACAGGATCATAATATATTTTTAGCTAATAATGGTAAAAGTGCTATTGATAAATTAAATATTGTTAATAATATAGATTTGATAATATCTGATATTATGATGGATGGAATGAATGGATATGAATTTTTAGAAAAAGTATATAGTGATGAAAATTTTTCACATATTCCATTCATATTTTTAACAGCCAAAACTACAGAAAATGAAAAAATAAAAGGCTTATCAATAGGAGCAGTAGATTATATCTGTAAACCATTTTCTATTAGCGAAATAAATACAAAAATAAAATCTATATTAGATATTAAAAAAAGACAAAAAAATACAATAATAGATGAAGCAATATTATTGTTAAAAAAAGGAATGAATAATCCTGAGCAAAAGGATGAAAAATGGTTAATATTTGAAAAAAATGCCAAAGGAAAAAAACTTACAAAACGTGAGAAAGAAATTTTAATACAATTATCAAATGGCCTTGAATATAAAGAAATAGCAGCAAAACTTAAAATATCATATAAGACGGTTGATACACATGTACAAAATCTATATAAAAAAACAGGATTACATAACAAAATCGAACTTATTAACTATTTTTTTAAATAAAATTTTAATTAAATTTTAAATTATATATATAAATATCCCGGTAAATTATTATTAAGGTAAAATCCCTACTTATTATACGGAAGTTTCCCTATTGACTTATTGCTAATAAACTTTTTTAACATTTAATATTACATATTTTTTTATGAATAAATTTATTATGAATTAATTTAAAGGTTATTAAATTGGGAAAAAATTATCTTTTTATTTCAATAATGTTTTTACCTATACGGCATTGTCGGGAATGCTTGTGGTGTCATATACGCTGATATATTATTCTACATTCCAGATACCGCCTGCGACACCGTAAGTATAGAAAAAATATAATGAGATTAAAGGAGTGCTTATGCAGAATAGAATACTTATATTTTTAACAATTTTTTTAATATTATTGCTGATTTCATGTCCTGTAAAA
>Ga0068714_10000334_pt1 | contig 99026 bp, 81 predicted proteins | sample MTBNYHSulfiMetaG_FD_62988 | JGI IMG/M metagenome (GOLD analysis project Ga0068714, IMG submission 62988) | Enrichment culture microbial communities from rom New York Harbor, USA that are MTBE-degrading - MTBE-NYH (New York Harbor Sulfidogenic)... | ecosystem: Environmental > Aquatic > Marine >...
TGTAATAACTCGATAAAAATGTCATGTAAATAACTCAATAGAAATGTCAGTAAAAAAATGAAGATTGCATCTTAAAAAAGGTGCAAAAATGGAGAATAATTTACTGACAATGAGTAGAAAAGAAATAAACCGACTCAAAGTATTGGAAAGCTTAACACATGGAGAAATAACTGTACTGGCAGCATCAGAGGCTCTTGGATTGAGTGAGCGACAAGTTTATAGAATAAAAACACAAGATACAGTAATCAAGGAGTTGATGGCATAACACACCGCTCACGAGGCAAACCATCTAACCGTGGTTACCCGATAGAGTTAAAAAATGAGGTCATAAGACTCTACAGAAAATACTACAAAGATTTTGGACCGACATTTTTCACAGAAAAACTTGAAGAGCGTCATAAAATAAAATTGGACCACGAGACAGTCAGACGGTGGCTAAGAGCCAACGGAGAAATAACAGCAACGAGAAGGAGCCGTGGTCACAGGAAGAAACGAGAGAGGAAAAGTGCAATTGGAGAGATGCTTCAGTTTGATGGAAGTCCACACGATTGGTTTGAAGGCAGAGGCGAAGCCTGTAGTTTGCTTCATGCCATAGATGATGCAAGCGGGAGAGTATATTTGAGATTTGCTAAAAGTGAAAACACGAAAGATGTTTTATTTGCACTTCGCCAATATGTAGAGCTAAACGGAGTACCTCATTCAATCTATACTGATAGATACAGTATTTATTACTCTGAGCAAAAGAAAACCGATTATCAGAAAGCAATGGAGAAATTATCGGTAAGATGTATCTACGCAAATTCCCCACAAGCCAAAGGCAGAGTAGAGAGAGGCAATCGGACCCTGCAAGATCGACTGGTAAAGGAGATGAGATTAAGGGGGATATCTGCCATAGATGCAGCAAACAAATTTCTTGTTGATGAATTTATGGCTAATTACAATCAAAAATTTGCTCTGAAGGAAAAGTTGCCGGATATCCATAATGAGGTTAATGGTCTAAATCTGGATAATGTATTTTGTTTTGAGAAAGTAAGACAAGTAAGGAACGACTACACAATCATGCTCAATGGTAGATATATTCAGTTGGAGAAATCAGAGGCGAGTTTACCAATGCCAAAGCAGGATGTAACCTTGAGGAAATATCTAGATAGCAGTTTTCATATATTTTATGAGGGAGAAGAATTAACCTTTAGATTACTGAAAGGAAAGCCAAAGAAAAAGGAAAAAGTAAAATCGCATCCATCCGAGGAGCATCCATGGCGGAATATCCAATTTGGAAAAGCGAGATATGAGTAGAAGAATCAATGAAAATTTTCGCATACTTGGGGTAACTCCAGTCGCCCTACGGGCTCCTTCCGTTACCCCAAGTAATACTTTAACTGAACTGGGTTTTTAATTAAATTGATTATGACATTTCTAAAGAGTTTTACATACTGACATTTCTAATGAGTTATTACATAAATATATTTTATAATGCAACTTATTTGATAATAGCAAAGGTATTAGGTAATTTTGACGTTATTATTTTTATCTATAAGTGATTTTATTTCGCTCACTTACATTTTTTTTATGATAATAGTAGAGGTATAAATGTCCTACTTATTTACATCCGAATCAGTTTCGGAAGGTCATCCGGATAAAGTATGTGATGCAATATCCGACGGTGTATTAGATGCATTGTTAAAAGAAGATCCGAACGCAAGAGTTGCATGTGAAACTTTTGTTACAACGGGATTGGTTTTAGTCGGCGGCGAAGTTACAACCAAAGCTTATGTCGATATTCAAGAAGTAGTAAGAAGAACAGTTGAACAAATCGGTTATACCGAAGCAGAATATAAATTTGATTCCGAATCTTGTTCGGTCTTAAACGCAATTCATTCGCAGTCACCGGATATTGCAATGGGTGTGGATAAAGGAGGAGCAGGCGATCAAGGTATTATGTTCGGTTATGCGTGTGATCAAACCAAAGAATATATGCCGATGCCTATTGTATTTGCTCATAAACTTGTTCAACGTTTAGCATATATAAGAAAGCGCAAACCTGAATTAATGCCGTACTTAAGACCTGATTCAAAATCTCAAGTAACAATTGAATACGATGATAACCATAAACCGGTTCGCGTTGATGCAGTTGTGATATCAACTCAGCACGATGCGAATGTAAGACAATCGACAATAAAGAAAGATGTTATTGAACACATAGTTAAATATGTTATTCCAAAAAAATATTTGGACAAGAAAACTAAGTATTATGTAAATCCAACCGGAAGATTTGAAATTGGAGGTCCTCACGGTGACAGCGGTTTAACAGGAAGAAAAATTATTGTTGATACATACGGTGGATGGGCTCCTCACGGCGGCGGTGCGTTCTCCGGTAAAGATCCTTCCAAAGTTGATAGAAGTGCAACTTATGCAGCCCGTTATGTTGCTAAAAATATTGTCGCAGCTAAACTTGCTAAAGAATGTTTAGTACAACTTTCTTATGCAATCGGTGTTGCACAGCCTGTTTCTATTTATGTTGATACAAAAGGAACCGGGAAAATCTCAGATAAAGAAATTGCAAAAATGATACAAAAAGAAGTTGATCTTACTCCGAAAGGAATTATCAATAAATTAAAATTAAAAAATCCGATTTACCAAAAAACTTCTTCATACGGACACTTCGGTCGTAATGAAAAAACATTTACCTGGGAAAAATTGGATTTGGTACCAACGTTTAAGAAATATTTATCTAAAAAATAAAGGAGCATTAATTAATAATGGATTATAAACAAGGAAAGTATAAAGTACGTGACTTAAAACTAGCAGTTGAAGGAAGAAAACGTATTGAATGGGCTGAATCTCGTATGCCTGTTATGATGGCTTTAAGAGAAAAGTACAGCAAAACAAAACCGCTTAAAGGTTATAAAATTGCCGGGTGTTTACACGTTACAAAAGAAACGGCTGTTTTAGTTGAAACACTTCAAGCTGCCGGTGCAAAAGTAAGCTGGAGCGGGTGTAACCCTCTTTCAACTCAAGATGATATTGCCGCTGCATTAGCAAAAGGCGGAACTGAAATCTATGCATGGCATGGTCAAAACGTAAAAGAGTTTTACTGGTCAATTGATCGTACTCTTGATATGAAACCTAATTTAACGCTTGATGACGGTGCGGATTTAATTTTTACCGTTCATAATAAATATAAAAAGTTAGCTAAGAATATTATCGGCGGTACCGAAGAAACTACAACCGGCGTTCATAGATTAAGAGCAATGGCTGCCGATGGAAAATTGTTGTATCCTGTTATAGCCGTAAATGATGCAGAAACAAAATGGGATTTTGATAATGTTTACGGAACCGGTCAATCATCGATTGACGGAATTTTAAGAGCAACTTCGGTTTTATTAGCAGGCAAAAATTTTGTTGTTGCAGGTTACGGACATTGCGGACGCGGTGTTGCAATGCGTGCTGCAGGTATGGGAGCTAATGTTATTGTTACCGAAGTAAAACCAACCGCAGCTCTAAAAGCGACTCTTGAAGGGCATACCGTAATGACGATGGATGAAGCAGCTAAAGTAGGTGATATTTTTATTACTGCTACCGGTGTTAAAGATGTTGTAATTAAAAAACATTTTGAAAAAATGAAAGACGGTGCTATTGTTTGTAATACCGGTCATTATGATTGCGAATTAAATCTTGACGATCTAGAAAAAATTAAAAAATCAAAGAGAGTTGTGAGAGCAAATAACGAAGAATATACTCTAAAAAATGGTAATAGAGTTTACGTTTTAGCTCAAGGCAGATTAGTAAACTTAGCCGCCGCAGAAGGACATCCTTCGGAAGTAATGGATATGTCGTTTGCAAATCAGTTTATGTCTCAACTTAAATTAGCGGCTTTGGATAAAGAAGGAGTTCTTTTAGATCCTGAAGTTATCGATATTCCTGTTGAGCAAGATCAAGAAATCGCTGCTATTAAGTTAAGAACGATGGGATATAGAATTGATAAGCTTACAAAAGAACAAATACTTTACATGGATGATTATAGTGCCGGTACATAATCATAAATAATTATAATGATAAAAAGAAAACCCGGTCAACGATCGGGTTTTTTTATTTTAAGAATATATGCTTGGTAAAATAACACGAGTGATAGTATTTTATTTTAAAATAGATCATCTTTATTATCAATTCTTAAGCGCTTTTCAGATTTGCAATTTATTTTTATCTTACTCTACCAACCGGCATTACTCCAAGCGGTTTATGATTTTGAGGCAGTTGTAAAATATCGGTAAGTAAGTTATCGTTAAAAGCACCCATGAAAACTGTTCCTAATCCCAGCGATTCTGCTTGAAGATAAATGTTTTGTGCGGCGAAACCTACATCCATGTGGACATATCTTATTCCGCGTTCTCCGTATTTTTTTGTTGTGCGTTCGTACACTCCGGTTATTATAAATACAACAGATCCTGTTGATGCAAACTGCTGCATTGCATCACTCAATTTGGGAATTAAGTTTTTATTATTCTTAAGAATCACGGAATGATTGGAAGGGACATAAAGGTAGAGACCGCTTGTAATATCTTCAACATTCCCGATGATAACATACAGTTCAATTGGGTATAAAGCCCCGGCAGATGGTGCGGTTCTTCTTCCATCGTTTCTGTTAATGCCTTGTGCAGCCCAAAGAAGCTGAGAAACCTCCTCAATTGTCATCATACTTTTCAAATAACTTCTTCTCGATTTTCTTTCTTTTAATGTCTCTTCAAGAGATAGCTTTCCTTCCAGATTTACTTCGGGCAATTTGATAATTTCTGTTTGTGCTGAAATAAAACTGCTGAAAAATATAGACATAAATAAGATTGTAATAATAATCTGAAAAATTTTCATTGTTAAGTTCTCCTGTTTTCAAAGAATATATACAAAAATAATATCGATAAGCAATGATAATCGTATAGCCGCTTCATTAGGAAGTGGTAAATGAATCAGCCGTTACGTTTTGTATGTGGAATTATATATCAAATTAGATAAATTAAATAAGGGAAATGGAACACGATAAGAAATAGAATTGTTAAGCAATTTTAATATAGGAGATACTATAAATATGTTGAACGATATCGCATTACTCATATTCCGAACTATTATTAGTGCTTTTATGTTATTCGGACATGGTTTGGGAAAACTAAATAGACTATTCAGCGGGGAAGAAATAAAATTCTTTGATCCATTTGGTCTTGGATCTGCGGTGAGTTTATCATTTGCCGTTTTATCGGAATTTTTTGCGGCGGCTTTAATTATTATCGGGCTATTTACAAGGCTAAGCTCTATAACACTTATCATTACAATGTTTGTTGCCGGATTTATTTATCATGCCGATGATCCGTTTAGAACTCAAGAAAAAGCATTAATGTACCTGGTAAGTTATTTTATGCTCTTCTTAACCGGACCCGGTAAATTTAGCGTGCAGCTGTTTTTTGAAAATAAATTTAACAGTGAAAATAGATTTATCAAGTTTATATTGGGTTAAAAACTTTTATTCTCCCAAATTTAATATAGAAGTTGTGTGCTGAATTTTGTTCGGACAAATTGAAATGTTAATGTTTGCCGAATAAAAAATTACCGTCAAACTTGTGAAAACTTAGGTTTGACGGTAAATAACCTGCGCTCAAATATCAACAATATCTTGTTGTATCAAGTAGAAACTATATTTCTAAATCAATTCCCATTGATATAAATCGAGGTAATCCGACTCGAATTCCCTGTGGTCTTCTAGAAATAATGTAACGTTCATCAAGTAAATTCTTTATTGATAATGATAATGCCATGCTTTCAAATGACGGCAATCTATAACTTAAACGTGCGTCAAGAATAAAATAAGAAGGGATTGGACCTTCTCTTCCATTTGCAGTTCCTATTTCACGATTTAATGCATCACCATACTGTTTTCCGATATAGGTTGCCGATAACGATAAATCAAAATTAAAAGGAGCTTTAATTAGCAGCCCGGAAGTAACAAGAATCTCAGGAGCATAGGGGACCTTATTTCCTTTTACATTAACAACTTCATTCCCATTTTTTACAAAGCGGTCTGCACTGAATTCAGCACTTACAAGAGTTGCATTAGTACTAAAAATTATATCATAATCAGAACTTATTAGTTCATGAAATCTTAGTGTGAAACTGGATTCCAATCCAAAATGTCTTGTTGCTCCACCATTTGTTAAAGTCGCCCCGGGTTTCCCGGTTCCTCCGGCAGATTCCGAAACGGGAATAATCTGGTTTGAAAAATCCATGAAGAAACCGGTTAACTCAATATCAATACCTTTGCCAAGTTGTGAACGAGTTCCAAGTTCATAGTTCCAACTTTTTTCTGCCTCCAGTTCTTCACTTATACCCTGAGCACTGATTGCATCTTTTACCCTTGGTGGTCCGTACCCGCGATGAATTCCTCCGTAGATTACAATCCCGCTTAAAACGCGGTAATTAAAACCGATACCCGGTATAATTTCGGTTACTGCATCGGTGTTCGTTATCTCAACATTTTTACCGCTTAAACGTTTTATATCTCGAGTGTACTCAAAGTATTCTAAACGTAAACCCGGTGTAATAGAAAAATTATCGGTTATATTAAATGCATTTTGCAGATAAGAACTGAATGCTCGACCGGTTCTAATCTCATCTTCAACTAAATCGCCTGAGAACGGGCTCATCACATTTCCGTTCACTCTTTGTTCGAATGCTCTTTCGTATAAATACCGTACACCAAAATCCAACTCGTTATTGATACCACCTAATTCATAATTAACCGATAACCTGGGTTCAATACCTGCAACTTCGAAGGAACGATTTCTGTTTCCAACGCCATCACGAAAATAAAGCGCACCTCCTTCGATATCCGGATTACCAAGTATTCTAACATATTCTCTATCCGGGTTAAATACATTATCAAAATCTTGTCGAGACCAGTTTCTTGTTGTGGTATAGCCAAATGCCGTAGTACGTAAAGTTATATTATCGCTGATAAATAAATCGTGCGTAATACTTCCGGAATATCGCCGAATATCTAATATGTCATCAGGAGAAGGATGTGTAAAATCATAAATACCTTCATCGTACATTGCTTGTGATAAACCGACATAAGTTGAATTAGATGTTTCATCATATACGTTTAACTTTATTCCAATTACGGAATTCTCGTTTAACATAAATTTAATTTTACTTGTTAAGTCGTTAATCCTATAGTTCAACAGCCCAACATTGTTGCCTTGTTTTCTAAGATAAGTTGCGTTAAAACCGGTATTTGATATAGATGTACCGTAACCAATTTGCCCAACTAAAAATCCTCCTTCGCCGCCGCGAATATTCAATGAAGTTGTCGGAAGTGCAGGGGGATCGGCTGTCAAATAATTTAAAACTCCTCCGAAAGTTTGAGGACCGAAAAGGATTGATCCGCTTCCTTTAACTAATTCAATACCCGTCATTCTATCCATAGAAGGTGTGTAATACATTTCCGGTTCACCGTAAGGAGCAAGTGCAACAGGTATTCCATCTTCGAGCACCAGAACCGAACGACTTCGGCTAGGATCAAGACCTCGAATACCGATGTTTGCTCTTAGTCCTACATTATCTTCTTCCAGTGCATGTACACCGGCAATTTTTCGGAAGACCTCATTTCCGCTGATCGGGGCTATATTTTCAATATGCGCTTTATTTAATACAGCAGCCGAACCGGGGACACGGTCAAGTTTTTGCGGTCTTTTGCCGATTAGCTCTATTTGAGGCATTTCAATTACTTTTTCTTGCAGAACTATTTCTAATTGAAGAACTTGATCCTCCTCTAATGAAATAATTTCAGTAAATGAATTATAACCGACCATACTTGCTCGCAAAGTATAAGTACCAATTGGAATTCCTTCTATACTAAATGACCCATCTTGCTTGACACCTGAGCCCATATCAACTTCCAATAAATATACATTTGCATATTCGAGTGGTTTCTGATTTTTATCTTTAACGTTGCCGTTAACTGCAGCAGATTGTGCATAAGCATTATTGAAAATGAATGTTAGAAAAAAAAGTATATATAGTATTTTCATATTAACCCTCTTTAAAAAACCATTGAAATTAAGCAGCACTTTTTAACTAAAAAGTACATAGAAAACTACCCGATGCTCAAAATTTTCTCAATAGCGTGAAGTATGATTTTAGATCACAAAATTTGTTAGAAGCATATACCTAATCTTGGGTAGAAACTAAACCGGAATCGTAAGCATATTTAATAAATTCTGAATTTGATTTGATGTTTAGTTTTTTCATAATGTTTTTTCGATGTGTATATACGGTATGAAGACTTAGAAATAATTTATCGGCAATTTCCTTGTTTGAGAACCCTTCGGCAGTAAGTTTAAGAATTTCTATCTCCCGGTTTGTTAGTTTGGTTGAATCACAATCATCCTTAGTAATAAAGGAGCTTTCAATTATATAGTTTAATACTTTGTTGCAGAAAAATTTTTCGCCTTTAGCTGCGGCATTAATTGCCAGCAAAATTTCGTCTTTGCTGCAGCCTTTTGTTACAAAGCATTCAACACCGCAGTCCATATATTCACAAATTGATTCTTTATTAAAATTATTAGCTATTACAAGAAAACCCGGTTTTTTTGAAAGGCTTGCTAATTTTTCAATATCCTTTGAAGTGAGCGAATTTTGGGATGTAAAGTCAAATACAACTACATTCGGAATTTGCTTCTTTACTGCAGAAAGAAATTCTTCTTTGTTCTCAAAACTTCCTACTAAACGAAAATTTCCGTTTTCCGTAACTAAATACTTAAATCCGGCTCTTGATAAAAATTCGTTATCGTAATGAATGATTTTTAGCTTTTGCATCAACCCGCTATCTTTATTTAGATTAAATATAAATAAGTGATTCCAAATAAACAAGACATTTTTAATCTATTATCTGCATAAAACAGCTTTGTAATATTAATATGAGTTGAAGCAAGTTAGAACTGCTGTATTTGCCAATCAGATGCGTTATGCATAATTTACAAGTCATTCTATTTATTGGTTGAAGAAATTGATAATAATTGAACTCATTTACAATCTTTCACTCCTTGTTGCCTTAAGTGTGCTGTCGGGATTTATTGATGCAAGGTTTAGCCGAAATTTTCTTTCAGGTAAAATTTTTCAAGGAATGCTTTTTGGAATAACCGCTATAATTGGGATGATGTACCCGTTTGTACTTACCGAAGGGATAATCTTTGATGGAAGAACAATTGTAGTCAGTCTTTGTACACTATTCTTTGGACCGATATCAGGAGGAATTGCGGTAGTTTTTTCTGCTGTATTCAGAATCTATCTTGGCGGTGCCGGTATTGTTATGGGGATCCTAACTGTGGTTGCGGCTTTCTTGATTGGTTACTTGTTTTTCAGATTCAAACAGAAAACAGCAATGCAAACTATAACTAATTTGCAGTTATATTTACTTGGATTAGCCGTTCATCTTGTAATGTTAGCATTGATATTTTCACTCCCCTCAGAAAGAAGATTAGAGGTTTATCAAACTATTAGTATTACTGTTATCGGGGTCTATCCGATTATGACATTAATAATCGGTAAAATCTTACATGATCAAGAAAGAACCGGCAGATTATTTGGCTCTTTGAAAAACAGTGAAGAGAAATTTAGAACTTTAGTGGAACATGCATTTGATGGTATTTATATGATGCATGATAAAAAATATACATACGTTAATGAAAGATTTTGCGAACTTACCGGATTCTCCGCTGATGAAATCACATCGGAAAATTTTGATTTTAATCTACTGCTTACCGATAAGAGCAAAGATATTGTTCTCCAAAGGTATTTAGCAAGAAAACGAGGAGAAGCTCTCCCGGTAACATATGAGATGGAAATTCTTACAAAAACCGGTATGATTAAAGAAGTTGAATTAAGTACTGCATCAATTGGGACTAAAGATAATCTTCAAATCATCGGTATAATGCGTGATATCTCTGAAAGAAAGAAATCGGAAAAAGAACTTAAAGCTGCAAAGGAAAGAATGCAGATACTTGTTGAGGGAACTCCGCATCTTTTCTTTTATGTACAAGATACAAAAGCTAATGTAAAATATATTTCTCCATCGGTTGAAAAGATAACCGGTCATTCTGTTGAACAGTGGCTTGGTCAACATCATTGGTTTACAACTGATTCGCCAATTAATGATGAAGCACGCAAAAGAACTTATGAGAGTCTTGCAGGTATTATTAATATCGAACCTATATTGGCTGAAATAAATCATGCAAATGGGCAGCCGTTATTATTGGAGATCTATGAAAAACCAATTTTTGAAGGAGAAAAAGTTGTCGGACTGCAAGGAGTTGCTCATGATGTTACTAAACAAAAAGTTGCCGAAGATAAACTGAAAGAATTGAACACACGTTTACAAACTGCTATTGAAGGGGCTAACATTGGTATATGGGATCAAGATTTTACAACAAATAAAGTAGTTAGATTGGGTAGATGGGGGGAAATGCTCGGTTATTCAACAAGTGAAATTGATTCAGAGTTTACTTCTTGGAAAGAACTTATTCATCCCGATGATATCGAAGCGGTTAAACAATCAATAATTGCTCATGAAACCGGGAAGGTTAATGAATTTAAAGTTGAACACAGACTTAGAACAAAAGATGGTAATTATAAATGGATTTTAAATTGGGGCAGAGTTTATCAGCGCGATGAAGACGGTAAACCCCTTAAAGCCAGCGGTGTTCATTTAGATATTGATGAAAGAAAACGTACTGAAATTGAAATCCAAAATGCTAAAGAGCAGGCTGAAAAAGCCAATCAATTAAAATCGGAGTTCCTTGCTCAAATCTCGCATGAAATAAGAAGTCCGCTTAATGCCGTTCTGAATTTTTCCCAATTGATTAAAGAAGAATTTAAGGGCAAACTAAAAGAAGAATTGGAAGTTTCTTTCTCCGGTATTGAATCCGCAAGTAAAAGAGTGATCAGAACTATCGACCTTATTCTAAATATGTCGGAACTTCAACTTGGAACATATGAAGTTACAAAACGCAAGTTGGATCTGATTACCATACTTACAAACATTAGAAAAGAATACCTAAATCTTGCCAAAAGCAAAAACTTAGAATTAAGATTTATCAGCGATTATGAGAAAGCAGAAATAAATTCGGATGAGTATGCAGTTAATCAAATATTTGCTAACCTTGTTGATAATGCAATTAAGTATACAAACAAAGGTTATGTTGAAATAAGTTTGAGTAAAAATGAAAATGATAGTTACTCGGTAATGGTATCTGATAGCGGAATAGGAATATCCCAAGAATATTTACCGGAAATATTTGAAGCTTTTTCACAAGAAGAGAGAGGTTACAGTCGTAGATTTGAAGGCAGCGGTTTGGGAATGTCTTTGGTAAAAAATTATTGCGAGTTAATCGAAGCAGAAATTTATATTGAAAGTCAAAGAGATGAGGGGACAACATTTACAGTAGTGCTATAAATAAATTAAGAATAGAATGACTGACAAGTATTTTTTTATTATAGCAGACACGAATTACACGAATTACCACAAATTATTTAATTGATAATTACTTTTCAGTCATCCTTGCACTTTAATTTTTATTAAGTCGAATCTAAAACTCAACCGCCTGACTTGCACCCATACCAGGACCTAAGAAAATTGCGTTCAAAAATAATCTTGCAGTACCGTGGAATTGTGCTCGGAAGAACGGAACATCTGCAAATGATATGATTTGTCCGCGCCCTACTCGTTCTCTTGTTAAATATGAAGCATATGCAAGTCGATGCTGTGCTTCCGGCCAAAGTAAACCTGATAAACGTATTTTATCGGGAGATTCTAATCTACCTACAACTTCAGCAGGATTTAATCCGTAAAATGAATATGAAGATGAATAAAACACCGGTAAGTTTTTGTTGACTCCGTTTGATAACCAATGTTCGTCATTCAAGGTAATATTTAGTATCGAACCTTGAGGCATGAACTTTAAATAACTTCTATCTCGTTCGGATTCTTCCTTTTCGTCAATTTTAACAACCGGTTCAACCGAAGTTAGTTGAGGTGAAGCCGATTCCCAAATTTTTATACTGTCAATAACCACATTTTGTGCAGCTAAATTTTCAGCAACTTGTTTATAATAATTGTTTAACTTTTTTATGTTATCTCTTCTTGTCTTTATGTTTGATAAGGCAATGGAAGTATCGGCAATAACCGGTATGGAACTTCCTATTGAAATTAATGTTCCGCCTTCTTCAATCCAGGTTTTTAATTTACCTGTAACAGACTTTGTGAAAGTATCTTTTAAATTTCCCCAAGAAGAAGGAAGGATAAGAACGTTGTATTTACGAAGGTCATAGAAACCGAGATTATCCAAATACAACATCGAAGTTTTCAATCCGATTCTATTATCAAGTAAATACCATAACTCTCCGAAATTGTACATGCTTGATCTTTGTCCTATAAGAAACCCGACTTTCGGCTTTTCTAATAAACTGAACTCTCCGCCGCCAAGATCAGCCCCGCTCTGAGCAAGCGCAGTATTAACACCTACTACTTCAATTGAATGTTTCCTTGATAACGGGTTTAATATCTCTTCAATATTTTGTGAATTATCTTCCAACCTTAACAAAAGCGTACCTCTATCATACTCACGATCTTCAACTTTAAATTTCTTTTTTGCAGAATGTATAACTGCATCAGCCTCAAGTAAATCCTTCAAAAACTTAATAACACCGTCATCTTTATATTCAATTAAATAACCATATTGGGGTGAGGGGTTAACTAATTTTCCTACTTCTTTTTCAAAAGAAACTCGTTCCGTTTTTACCGAAGGGACAGAATAACTTTCATAAGCATCAACGGCAAAGGCTAACGGAAGAGACCATGAGGTGACTTCATAGAGTTCAGAACCATTGCCTTTAAGTAAAGATTCTCTTTCTGTTTTAAGGAAAGAAGTTTTTAGCCGTGTATCGAAATCAAGTACGGCATTTATTAGAGCTTGATGCGGCTGTGAAAGCGGGATGATATATGATTCTTTAGAAAATTTTTTATTGGAAGAATTATCTTCCAAATAACTTTTTGCTTTCGTAACCTGAAAACTCTCTGCTGCTTGAAAAACTTCAACTCCTTGAAATTCAAGAACCTTCATAAGTGAGTCAATTCTTGACCGGTTATCGGATATATCAAATATATATGCCTTAACGCCGGTTGGATGATAAGGTGTAAGACCGGCTTTTCTTATATCATAAAATGTTTTCATCAATTCGATTTTGTTCTTAGCAGCCGTTAAAAGATTAGCTACAGAATTTACATATTGGTGCTGAACAGATTGAGCATAAGTTAAAATTCTTCCTTCCGGTCTTTTTACGTTTAGACCGGCAGTTCTCGCTTGTTCGTATAAAATACTTACGGCACCGTAAAAACTCGGATAAGAACTTCCGTAACCCGGGAACCAATCTTCAAGCCATTCCCGCGTATAATAACTCCAACCGTATTTATCCATAGCCGCTGCTTGATCTTTTGCAAACACATTCCACCAATCTTGAATTTTTTTATCGAGGTATGGATTAATCGGCTCGCGGGGCGGATTAAAAAGGAAAGAACTGAACGATCCCATTTCATGTGCATCAACAACAAATTGCGGGAACCATTCCATCATTATTGAAACTCTTGAACGAGTTTCCGGTTGTGAAAGAATAAACCAATCACGGTTTAAATCAAAATGGTAGTGATTAGTTCTTCCGGTAGGCCAGGTACCCCAATGCGGGAGACTTTGCGTATCATCGGTTGGAACATTTCCTTTCCATTGTTCAACATCGCTTAAGAATCTTTCGCGTCCGTCCGGATTTTCCATCGGATAAATAATTGTTACAACATTATCAAGTAATTCTAAAGTTTCATTATCCTCACCTGCGGCAAGCTGGAAAGCTAATTGAATTGATGCATCCGTACCGGAAAGTTCATTGCCGTGAATTGAATACATCATCATACTTACTAATGGTGTTGATTGAATTATCTCATCTGCTTGCGAGATATTTGTATTTCTCGGGTCGGATAATTTTTGGATATTACTTTTAATTGATTCAAGATTGGAAATATTTTTTTCTGAAGAGATAATTAGGTAATATAAATCTCTGCCTTGATGTGTAACACCATTCATTCTAAGTAAAACTCTTTCGGAAGATTCGGAAAGATATTTTAAATACTCTACTGCTTCATAATACCGTGTTGGTTTTTCGCCGATTGCAAATTCCAAGAAATTTTCAGGGCGCTGGATGTTGTCATTATACTTTTGATTTTGATAAAAATTAAATTGGGCTTGTGAGAAAATTATTGACGTGAATATTAACAAGAAGAAAATTTTTCTAATCATTACTAACCTCTTTGTGGAGAATTTGTCAAAGATAAAAAGATTGAGCGAAAAAAAGCTATGTTTTTTCTATAAAATACTGTTTTCATTTACCTCAAATGGTGCCGGATTTTTATCTCATAAAAGTTGTAACATTTTTTATATTTACAATCGGATTAAAAAAGAAATAAAATGAAAAAAATATTATTGTTTTGCATTGTATTACTTATTACAACAACCGCGCAGGAATTTAATACAGGCAGTGTATATATAAAAGTTACCAATGCCGGTTCCACGTTATTCGGTTCCCCTAATAGACAAAATCTGCAGATAGTTAGAATTAGTCCCCTTATAAGCGGTGCATTCGGCGAAGTATTCGACTATTTAAAAGATGCAGATAGTGTAGAAGCTGCATCAACAGAACCAAGCCCACGGTTTGGTCAATATCATGTAAAAAGTCTCTTCGATAACAGTTATTCATTTGCCCCCCCGGCTTATGAAGTTGAGCTTAATGTTTATGGATGGACATTGGGCGCTTATGCAATATCCCATTATAATATTACAAATATCGATTCCTTTGCCTACGATTCAAAGTTCGGATTTGAAGTTCTGCCGATAATTGATAATCACTACGGGTATGAAAAAATTGAGTACGATTACAAAGGCGAGTATATCAGAATATTTAAAGACAGCCTCTCAACATTTGTCGGTATGAAATTTTTAAATACCGACTTAAATTCTTTATATGTTGCAGAATGGGATACTGCTTATAACCGTTCAGATTCGCTTCTGTATGCAAGTTTGTTTGTTGACTCGATAACCGATTTTTATGAGTCGGAAGAACTTGGTTCGGTTTTGTTTCCGTCAATAGCTCCATATTTTACTAATCCGGGTGAAAATTACGATGTATATATTGCATTAGCGGTTGGAGATAGTAAAGCACAACTCGATTCCAACATTAATATTGCAGTGAGCAGGTATAATTCAATGGCTACATCCGTTGATAAGGATGACCAATTACCGAAACAAGTTGTGTTGATGCAAAATTATCCTAATCCCTTTAATCCCTCTACTAATATTGAATTCATCATACCTAAAAATCAACGGGTTGAAATTTCGATTTATAATATACTCGGACAAAAAATCTCTACATTACTTGATGCCGAAATAAATGCCGGTCGTCATAAAATAAACTTTGAAAGTAATGATCTTGCTTCAGGAATTTATTTTTATCGCTTGATAACTGAATCGAATGTTATTACTAAGAAAATGATGTTGGTAAGATAGTTTCGGAAATATTTCTATTTAAACTCCCCGAATTGGTAGTTAATATTAGTTTGTGCTTTTAATATCTATCGGATACGAAAAAAGAGACAAAGATGAAGTTGAATTTCCTCATACTCAGTATTATTATTTTAACTTCTTTACAACTTGCTCAAATTAATATCAGATCAATTGAATCTTATGACGTAAAAAACGGGTTAAGCCAGAATAGTGTTTATAGTATTCTAATTGACAGTAGAAACTTAATTTGGATTGGTACCGAATCCGGTTTGAATAAGTATGATGGATATGATTTCACTCCTCTACATTCCTTTGATTCTCATAACAGTTTAACTACGAGGGGATTTGTATACGATATTATTGAAGATCGAAACGGAAACATCTGGTACACTTCGGAAAATAATGTGAACAAGCTGAATATTTATTCTGAATCTGTTGATAATTTGAACAGCCTTTTGAAAACCGATTATCCTTTCGTAAACAACACAGTAACTAAGTTATATTCCGATACTCAAAACAATTTATGGTTCGGAACATTTGGAAACGGGTTTTTTAAAGTTTCCGATGATTTCAACAATATTAAAAATTATAGAAATGATCCCGACAGTACCGGAGATTCGAGTTTAGATTACATTCAAGATATTTATGAAGGAGAAAATGGAAATTTTTGGATTGCTACATATGATGGACTTGTTCACTTAAATGAAAACGAAAATAAATTCCGTAACATTTTTAACGAAGTTGAGTATGAACATTTAAGGCACACAACAATCTTAAAAATTATTCCTTTCAATAAAGAGTTGATGCTTTTCACGGACGGTAAAGGGATTCTTATCTATAATATTGAAACCGGCAATGTTTATGAATTTGATGTAAATATTAATAACCGTTTAAAAAATTTCCGGCTTAGAGATGCTGCAATTGACGGCGATGGAAAAATTTGGATTTGTACAATTGGCGGAGGCGTATTTCAACTTGATATAAAAAATAAATCATTGTATAACATTGGTGATTTTGTAGATGGAAAAAACAAGTCAGCATTAAATTATTCTTTATCCATAGTTGTTGATCCGTCGGGAATTGTTTGGATAGGGACACAACATGACGGAATACTTAAAATTGTTACCGGTGAAAAAAAAATTCATACAATTAATAATTCCGTTGCCGGTTATGATATAATTGAGAACAACGTTGTTCATGCCGTATCAAAAGATAGGTTCAATAAAATATGGTTGGCAACAATAAGCGGTCTATATAAAATTGATCCTTCCGTACGCAAAATAAAAAGATTAAAAGTCTCCGACGAATTCACTCAATACTATAACAGAATTTACAATATACAATTTGTTAATAACTCAGCATGGATTTCGTTAGGTCCGCTATTAATAAAGCATGATTTAAGCAGTGATAATTATGAAATCTTCGATGTAAAGCTAGGCGGAAATATCAGCGAACTTTTTTTTATTACAGAAGATAAATTTTTTCTTGGAAGCACTTGGGGAAATATTGCTTTTTATAATCCTTCAACTAAGGAATTAAGTAAAATAACACTCGACGATAGCTCATCAACCCCCAGAATGATTTATGATACGTACCTTGATAATAAATTTCGCTTGTGGATTGGAACAACAAACGGAATGTTTTTCATTGATCTTAAGAATGACTCGCTTATTGCCCACAAATTACAAGTTAGTCTCCGCTCGGAATTTATTACATCAATAACAAGCTGCGATAATAATACACTGTGGCTTGGTACATATGGAGACGGAATTTATTCTTATAATATTTCTAATTCGAAGCTGAGTTATTATGGTTACAAAGAGGGATTCCCGGATTATGTTATTTACGGCTTAACCTGTGATGATAATAATAAGTTGTGGATGAGTTCAAATAAAGGAATATTCGAGTATGACCCGGTATCAAATTATTTGCGTACTTTAGATCCCTCGGACGGACTTCAAGGTTACGAATTTAATAGTATAGCCTATTCAAAATCACTTGATGGAGAATTATTATTTGGCGGAATAAACGGGTTAAATCATTTTTATCCGGAAGATATTGAAAGGAATTTAAAACCACCGCCGGTCATTATTAAAAAAGTTCTTTTATATGATAGTCTAATAGTTTCTAACGTTGGCTTTGGTTATGATAAAATTTATGAGTTCTCTTATGATCAGAATTTACTTTCGTTTGAATTTGCCGCTCTTGATTATATTAATCCAGCAAAAAACAAATATCGATACATGTTGGAAGGTGTAAACGAAAGTTGGATTAACAACGGCAGTAAAAGATACGTTACTTTTCCGAATATTTCGCCGGGTGAATATACGTTCACTGTAACAGGCAGTAATAATGATCAAGTTTTTAATGAAGAAGGAGTATCATTTTCATTTGTTATACACCCGCCGTTTTGGGCAACATGGTGGTTCAGAACAATATTGATCTTCACTCTTTTCGCATTAGTCTTTTGGCTTTACATGATGAGAATAAAAAATCAAGAAAGAAGAATAAAAGAAATTGAAGCTATCAGAAAAAATATTGCCGATGATTTTCATGATGATCTCGGTCATAAGCTGACTCGAATTTCATTATACTCTGAAATGATAAGAAATCAAGAACAATTCGGTACAGACAAACAAGTTTATCTTGACAAAATTAACGATGCGGCAAATTCGTTGTTCTACGAAACTAAAGATTTCATTTGGTCTCTCGATCCCGGTAATGATTCGGTTTATGATGTGCTTGTTTACTTAAAGGATTTTGGCGATGATTTTTTTAGCCGCTCCGGTATTGCCTTTAAAGTTGAGAGTATTGATGAAAATTTTAAGATGTTCTCATTACCTATGAAGTGGAAAAGAGAAATAATACTGATCTTTAAAGAAGGAATGAATAATATTATTAAACATTCCGGCGCAACTTATACTGAACTGAAAGCAATATTAAATAAAAATGAATTTACACTTTCGCTTTGTGATAACGGCAAGGGATTTGAAGTAAATGAGAATAAATTGAAAGGCAGGGGATTAACAAGTATTGAAAAGCGAACTTCCGTCATAAACGGAAATTTTGAAATAATATCGAACGAAAATGGAACAACAATAAAACTCTCACTTAATCTTGACGGAGTAAAAAAATGATCTACGTTAGTTTAGTTGAAGACGATGACGAAATAAGAGAAACTATAAAATTATTGATCAACAAAGCCGAAGGATACAGATGTATCAGCGATTTCCGTGATTGTGAAACCGCAATTCCGACATTACAGAAAGAACCGCCCGATGTTCTTCTTATGGATATAACACTCCCCGGTATGAGCGGAATAGACGGAGTGAGAATCTTAAGCGAGAAAATTCCTAATCTTGATATAATAATGCTTACCGTTCATAAAAGTGACGAAATTATATTCGATTCGCTTTGTGCCGGTGCGTGCGGGTATTTAATGAAAAACACTCCGCCTCAAAGACTATTGGAAGCAATTAAAGAAGTTGTCGACGGCGGTTCACCTATGAGTACTTCTATTGCAAGAAAAGTTATCACATCATTCCGGGTAACAAAGGAATCACCCCTTACAAGAAGAGAAACCGAAGTTCTTAATGAACTTTGTAAAGGAAAAAGTTATAAAATTATTGCAGACACACTTTTCGTAAGTGAAGATACTGTTCATTTTCACATCAAAAATATTTATAGAAAACTTCAAGTCCATTCAAAATCCGAAGCTGTAGCAAAAGCCATTCGAGAAAAACTGGTTTAAAACACCCAACTTCGGTAGTAGTTCTGCCTCATTGTTTTGAATAGTTTTGTATCAGAATTTAACAACATGGGGGTAGAATGTTTTATAGAGCAATATTATTTCTAAGCATTGCATTAATTATAAATTCACAAAGTTTTACAAGGGTCGAGGTCGGCGCACCCGTTGAGGACGGAGGGGATTCTCGTGCGGTTAACTGGATTGATTACGATAATGACGGCGATCTCGATCTCTTTATTACTAACGGACCTTCCGGGGGACAGAATAATTTCTTCTATATCAACAACGGTGATTTGACATTTACAAAAGTAACCGATATTGCAATTGTTAACGATAACTCTCCTTCGGACGGAAGTACATGGGGAGATATTAATAACGACGGATTTCTTGATTTATATGTTGTTAACTGGTACGGAGTTGCTAACAGGTTTTATATAAATAATGGTGACGGAACTTTCAATGAAGTTACCGGGCAGGCAATTAATGCCTCCAACTCATACTCGGAAACAGCATCGTGGGGAGATTTTGATAATGATGGTCTGCTTGATTTATATGTTTCGAATAGCTGGGGAAACGGACGTAACATGTTGTTCCACAATAACAATGATAATCAATTCACTAGAATAACTACTGGTTCTCACGTTACAGACGGCTTTTTTACAAGAGATGTTGATTGGATTGATATTAATGGTGACGGATTATTGGATATATACGCCGTTAACGAATCAAATCAGAATAATGCTCTTTATATTAATAACGGTGACGGATCGTTTACTAAAATAACTGATCTGAATATTGTTAATGATGGAAAAACATCATGGAGCAGTAATTGGATTGATTATGATAACGACGGTTACTTTGATCTTTTTCTTACAAACAGAAACGGTAGTTCAAACTCGTTGTATAGAAATAACAATGACGGAACTTTCACACAAATTACCGAAGGAGATATAGTAAATGATGGCGGTTATTCAGCCGGTAGTGATTGGGGAGACGTAAACAACGATGGTCTTATCGATTTGTATGTTGGGAATGCTTTCGCAAACGGTGCCGAAGCAGATAACTTTTTCTACCTAAACAACGGTGACGGAACCTTTACGAAAATTGAGAATAATGTTACTGAAGTAGGTGGCTGGACTTACGGTGTCAGTTTCGGTGATTTTAATAGAGACGGTTATTTAGATCTTGCAATGGCTAAATGTTTCGGCGCAAACGAAAACAATGCGTTGTTTCTAAATAACGGCGGAGATAATAATTGGGTTGTTATCAATCTCGAAGGTGTGAAAAGTAATAGAAGCGGTATTGGCAGTGTTGTAAGAGTAAGAGCGAACATTAACGGTAATCATATATGGCAGGCAAGAAGAGTTGAAGGTCAAAACGGGTACTGCGGACAAAATCTTGAGGCGCATTTCGGTTTAGGTGATGCCGCAAGTATTGATTCGGTAATTGTTGAATGGTCCGGCGGCGAAGTTCAAATATTAACAGACGTTGAAATTAATTCCGTAACAATAATCAAAGAAGAAGTAACAACAAGTGTAGGACAATCGAAAAATCTTGAACAAGTATTCGAATTATATCAGAATTATCCGAATCCTTTTAATCCGAGTACAAATATAAAATTCACAATTCCAAACTTTGGGAACGATCGTTTTAGTTCTCTAAGATTAGTTGTATATGATGTTCTGGGAAGAGAAATAGAGACTTTAGTTAATGGAACTAAGATGCCCGGTACTTATGAGATTACATTTGATGCCTCATACTTAGCAAGCGGAATCTATTACTATCAATTAACAGCGGATAATTTAGTTCAAACAAAAAAGATGATGGTAGTAAAATAAAAATAAGCAAGAAGTAAGATATCAAGAAGGCAAAGTTAATTATCGGATTTCGGTAGAGTAAAATTAAATGTGGTTCCTTTGCCTTCTTCACTTTCAACCCAAATTCTGCCGCCGTGTTTTTCAATGAATTCTTTGCAAAGGATTAACCCTAAACCGGTTCCGGCTTCGTTTGCTGTTCCGGGAGTTGTGTTTGTTGTATCTAATTTGAACAAACTATCAACCCTGTTTTTGTTCATCCCTACACCCGAATCTATTACCTTAACAATAATTTCCTTTTCATTGTAATTTTCAGCGGTTAGTGTAATCTGACTATTATTATAACTAAACTTGATAGCATTTGTTAAAAGATTACGAAGTATGGTTTTAAGCATTGCTTCGTCGGCATTAATAAATATATTTTCGGAAACCTTATGTATAAATTTGATGTTTTTATTTGCAGCAGTCTTTTCAAGCAGATTGAAATTTTCTTTTACTACCGACATGAGATTAATTTTCTCCGGATGATAATCAATTCTTCCTGTTTGAGCGCGCGACCACTGCAATAGATTTTGAAGTAAATCGTGTGAAAGATCGGCAGATTTTTTCATCTCTTCGATATAATACTTTCTTTCCTCATCAGATAATTCATTATAATCCGCAAGAAGAATATCGGAAAATCCCATAATGGTAATGAACGGATTTTTTAAATCGTGAGCAATTATGGAGAAGAACTTATCTTTAGTTGCGTTTAGTTCTTTAAGTTCTTCAGAAAATTTCTTTATCGCTTCTGCGTTACGTTTTCGTTCAATTACCTGTGCAATCTGTTCTGCAACAAACACAAGTATCTGTTTTTCTTCTTCACCGTAAGTATCGGCTTTATGATAATCCTGAACTACAATTACGCCAATAGTTTTTCCTTCAACTTTAAGAGGAACACCAAGCCAAATTAAAGTAGGAGTTCCGATAAGCTCTACTTCACCGGCTTCACGCAGTTCTAAATCCAATTTTTCATCAATTAGTGTTGCTTCACCTTTACGTAAAATATATTCTGTTAAACCATTCCCTGCTTTTTTGGGCGGATAAGGGGGATCAAATTCATCGACCATATAAGGGAAGGAAACCATGTCAGTTTTTTCATCGTAAATTGCAATGTAAAAGTTTACTACCGGCATAAGTAAACTGACGGCTTCATGGATTTTTTTATATAAAGAAATCATATCCGATGCGGTGTAAGCCGCTTCGGAAATTTGATATAAAACTTCGCGAATATTTTGTGCTCGTTTGTTTTCGGTTATGTCTCGAACAATTGCAAGAATTACTTTTTTACCACCAATTATTATTGCATTTAGTGAAACTTCAGCGTCAAATAATGCTCCGTCTTTTCTTTTATGCTGCCAATAGAATCTTTGCGGTTTACCGTTGAAAGCATTTTCAATTTTCTCTTTTGCCGAAAGACTTGACTCTCTTCCGTCCGGTTGCATTTCCGGTGAGAAAACTATTGGTGATTTACCGATTATATCTTCCTTTGAACAGTTAAATAAAGTACAGACGGAATCGTTGCAATCAATAAAAACATCGCTCATTAAAAACATTCCGTCGGACGAACTTTCAAAAATTGCTCTGTACGTTTCCGCACTTTCTCTTAAAACTTTCTCTGCTTTTATTCTATCGGTAATATCTTGAAAGCTCCATACCCTTCCGATAATTTCGTTATTCAATTTTTGGGGCATTGAATATATCTCAAATATTTTTTCGTCTTTAAGTTCAAATGTAGCAAGTGTTTCTTTATCAGGTTTATTGCCGAGCTCTTTTACTAAGTCTAAAAAAGTATTAGGATTATTCATATTTGAGGATAAAAATTCGAATAACTTATCAGAAGTTTTAGAGCGGATAATATCTTCCGGTATTTTCCATAGTTCAAAAAATTTTTTATTTGTTCTTGTTATTTCTCCACCGGAATTTATTACTAAGATTCCGTCAATAGTTGATTCAAGGGTAGCTTCTAAAAGTGAATTATTAAGGATACTATCCTGATAGATTTTTCTTCTTTCTAAAATTCCTTTATTTATTTCCTTTAAAAGGCTATTGTGATCCCTAATAATAAAGTATGCGACTATAACTGCAAAAGCCGAAGCAAAAAAAATAGTTATGATATTTGACTCAATAAGAGTTAAATCTTTGAGAAAATAAGATTTGGCAAATTGGTATAAAGACATGAAGATTAAAGCAGCAATAAAAACTATCAGAAGTTGAAGGACTAGTTTTTTATTGATATTTGAATCCCTTTCACTTTTCATGCGTTGCTTTATGATAATAATCGAAAATAGTATCTATTAATTTAATACCGGCTTCGTAAATTAAAAATTCATGAGAAATCATTTGTAAGTATTCTTTGACTTTAATATAATAAAATTAACTTCCTTATGTTATTAAAAAAATCCTTTACTAAATTGTAAACGACAGGAAATCAATTGCAAGTTTAGGATAATAAAAATCATCGAATTTTTTACTTCACTATTAAATTGCATAATGATTATTTTCAATAGTGTACTTCAATGAGTTAATGCAATTCTAAAAAGCATCGGGGTTATTATGAAAAACAGTATTTTATTTTTATTTCTCATAACCGTATTGTTTTTTTCGTGCGGACCTTCAAACACTGTAAAAGTAAAAGAATTTTCTCCTACCGGTGAAGTAGAGAATTTAACAACCTTTACCGTAGAGTTTTCAGAAAATCTTGCACCTGCTGATCAATTAGACAAATGGCTGACAGATGAGTTTATTGAATTTGAGCCGAAAATTCCCGGTCAATTTAAATGGCTGGACTCGCGCACATTAATTTTTTCTCCCGATGTTCCACTAGAACCGATTCAAAAGTATAAAGCTAAGATTACTAAGCAAGTTTTGTTTAGTTCAACCTTTACACCGGATTTCGACGAGTATGAATTTTACACTCCCGATTTTGATGTCCTTTCGGTTGATTTCTTTTGGACAAGAATTCCTCATAAATCCCATGAGCTATCAGTAAAAGCCAACATTAATTTTAATTATGCGGTAAACCCAGATCAATTAAAACAATTCATTTCCGTTCTAAGGGAAGGTAAAGAAGTAAAAGAATTTGAAATTGTTTCTCCAAAAAGTAATACAACATTGGCGGTTAGTTTTGAAGAAATTCAACAAACAGAAAAGGATCAGGAATTTAAAGTAACTATCGATAAAGGATTAAACTCGGTCATTGGTAAAAAACCGCTTCAGGAATCTAGAACGTTTTCACAAAAATTACCGCCAATTACGAAACTTCAAATTACAGGAGTCTCTTCCGAATTTGACGGAAGTACGGTTTCAATTATTGTCGGCACAACACAAATGGTAGATCAAACAAAGTTGAAAGATTTTGTTTTGCTGGAATCAATTAGCGGTTTACAATTCTTCGTAACCGAAAACTCATTCAGAATTGAAGCCGATCTTGAAAATATGGAAACCGTTGAACTATTGATAAAGAAAGGGCTTCCCGGCTTATACGGCGGCGAACTTGAATTTGAATATGAACAAGTTGTTTCTCTTGTAAGTCTTAATCCTTCAATAAATTTTTCAGATAAGAGCGGTAAATATTTAATGCTCGGTGGTCAGAAAAATCTGCAGGCAAATGTTGTTAATGTTGATAAAATAGAAATAGAAGTGTCACAAATATTCAAAAATAATTTACTTCACTTCTTAGATCGATACTCATATACATACAATGATTCTTGGGGTTATTATAACCCGTATTATTATATCGAAAGTTTCGGACGTTCTTTATACACAAAGAAAGTTGAATTAAACGGCGGAAGAAATTGGCTTCAAAAACTTGATATCAATCTTAACGAAGCTATAAGAAAAGATATAAAAGGAATTTACACAATTACCGTCCGATCCGATGAAGATAGATGGATACAAGATTCTAAAATGATTGCAATTTCCGATCTTGCGATTATTGCGAAGCAATCAAATAATCAATTCGTAGTTTTTGTTAATTCTATTGAATCTGCCGAACCGGTAGCAGATGTTGAGGTATCTGTTATCTCTTATAATAATCAAGTGAGACTGCAAGGCAAAACAAATGACAAAGGTATAGTTACTTTTAACAATGTCGAAGAACAACTAAAAGATTTTTATCCTCAATTAGTAACCGCAGAAAAGGGGGATGATTTTAATTACATTGATTTACGCGAAACATTTGTAGAAACATCGAGATTTGATGTTGGCGGGAAAACGGAATACTCCGATACTTACCAGGCATTTATTTACGGCGATAGAAATATTTACAGACCCGGTGATAAAGCAAACATATCAGCTATCATTCGCGATAATAATATTAATGTTGTTAAGGACCTTCCCGTAATAATAAAAGTAATTTCACCAACAGGAAAAATATTCGACGAATTCAAAAAAGACTTAAACAATGAAGGCTCCTTCGAGCTTTCATTTAACATACCCGATTATGCATTGACCGGTCAATATAGAGCAGATTTATACATCGGGAGCAGTCAACTTATCGGTGTTTATTCTTTCAGTGTTGAAGATTTTGTGCCGGATAAGATTCGTGTTTCATTAAAGAAAGAAAAAGAAAAATTCTTTGAAGGAGAAAAAGTAGAAATAAAAACTGAAGCCGAATATTTATTCGGCGCAGAGGCAAGCGGATTAAAATATGAAGTCGATATCCAGCTCCGTCATCAGCCGTTTGTTAGTCAAACATTCCGCGATTATGATTTTTCAAGATCAACGGCAGAGAATACAAGAGTTGAAAATACATTCATTGACGGAAACTTAAACGAGAAAGGTGAAGCTGATATAACCTACATTATTCCTAACGGTTTATCCGGTGGTGGCATTATAAAAGGTTATGCTTTTGTAAGTGTTTTCGATTTAACAGGAAGACCGGTTAATAGGGTAACGGATTTCTCAATCTATCCTAAAAAATATTTTGTTGGAATAAAAGCTCCGGGTTATTACTTCGGTACAAATGAAAAGCTGAATTTTCAAGCAGCAGTTGTAGATTATAATGATGCTGTAATTAAAGATTTCAACGGGACTGCACAGCTTGTTAGATATGAATGGAAAACTGTTCTTAAAAAAGATTATAGCGATCGATATTATTATGCATCCGAAGAACAAGAAGTAATAGAATGGGAAAAAGTAATTAATTTCAAAAATGGTCTTGCCGATATACCCTTTGTCCTCTCAAAATCGGGTAAGTATCAATTAAGAATTGCAAAGAAAGGAAATGAATCGGAAGGATATATTTATAAAGAATTTTATGCTTACGACTGGGGAAGTTCAACCGCTTCTTCTTTTGAAGTAGATAAAGAAGGAAGAATCGATATTGTTTTCGATAAAGAAAAATATGAACCGGGGGATAATGCGAAAATTTTATTTATGACTCCCTTCGCAGGTAAAATGTTAATCACTTTTGAAAGAAACGGAGTTTACGAACATCAATACGTTGAAGTGAAAGACAGATCGTATGAATTGAACATTAAAACAAAAGATTCGTTCATGCCCAATACTTATGTTACCGCAACTTTATTCAGACCGCATAAAATTGATAACCAAGCACCGTTTTTAGTTGCTCATGGTTTCGCTTCAATGAAAGTTGAAAAAGCAAGCAATAAATTACCGCTTACTATATCAGCCAGCGAAAAAGTAAAACCGAATACAAAACAAACAATATTAATTAAGACATCACCCAACAAAGATATTTACGTAACGTTAGCTGCGGTCGATGAAGGAATTCTGCAAATAAAAAATTATCAAACTCCCGATCCTTACGCATATATGTATGCGAAACGCCCGCTGAAAGTTTCTTCGTATGATTTATATAAACTTCTTCTTCCGGAAATTATATCTACTTCATCTTCAACCGGTGGTGATAAGTTAGCAGCCGAGTTACAAAAAAGAGCTAATCCAATTACAACAAAAAGATTCAAACTCGTTTCTTATTGGAGCGGAATTAAAAAAACAGATTCAAACGGTGAAGTAAAAGTTGAATTGAATATTCCGCAGTTTAACGGTGAGATAAGATTAATGGCTCTTGCTTATTCCGGTTCTAAATTCGGAAGTGCGGATAAACCGATGAAGGTTGCCGATGATTTAATACTTGAACCGGAAATACCGCGATTCCTTTCAATAGGTGATTCACTTGTTATGCCGGTAACTGTTATTAACACAACAAACAAAGAAGGAAATGTAAAAATAAATGTATCTGTTGATGGACCTATAAAACTAAAATCAAATTCATCGGCAGATGTAAATGTAAAACCAAACTCTACTGCAAAAGGAATTTTTGTTCTTATTACCGCGGATAAAGTAGGTAAAGCAAAAATAAAAATCGAAACTAGCGGATTGGCAAAAGTAAGCGATGAAATCGAAATAGGAGTAAGACCGGTATCGCCTTATATAACGGAAACGGGTTCGGGATCAATTAAAGCAGGCACAGAAACAACAATTTATATCCCAACGAATTTCTTTGATGGAACTCAATCGACAGTATTAACAGTAAGTAAATTCCCTGCAATTAAATTTGCAAAACAGTTAAGAGACTTAGTTGGATTTCCTTACGGATGTTTAGAACAAGTTGTCTCTAAACTTTTCCCGCAATTATATTTTGATCAGCTTGCAAAAGTTGTGGCACCGGAGCTTTATAGAACGAACAACCCGGTTTATTTTGTTAAGGAAGGAATTAAGAAAATAGAATCGATGCAATTATACGACGGTTCATTTTCTTATTGGCAGGGATCACCCAATTCCAATTATTGGAGTACGGTTTATGCTGTTCATTTCCTCCTTGAAGCAAAAAAAGGAGGTTATCAAGTAAACCAAACTGTTTTGAATAATGCATTAAACTATCTTCAAACTAAAGTTAAGGAAAGAAGTGTCGTTGATTATACAACGTATAGCGGAACAAGAAGAACAGTAACTAAAATCGCGGATAAGTCAACTATATATGCATTGTATATTTTAGCACTTGCCGGTAAAGCAGATCTTTCAACAATGAATTATTATAAAGCTCGTCCGCATTTACTTTCTGAAGATACAAAGTATTTACTCGCCGGCGCATTTGCACTTAACGGTAAATGGACATCTTATAAAGAGATGCTACCGGAATTGTTTACTCCGGAAATCTCCGAAAGACAAACAGGTTACTGGTTTGATTCTGAAGTTCGGGCAAATGCAATTATGTTGAATGTGCTTCTTGAGGTCGATCCTTCTAACGAGCAAGTATCTTCTATGGTTAGACATCTATCATCGTTAACCGGTAAAATGTATTCAACGCAAGATAAAGCTTGGGCGTTTTTAGCTTTGGGCAAAGCTGCAAACTTGAACGCAGATGCAGATGTAAATGTTGATATAATTATTAATGATAAAAAACTATCAACATTTTCGGGTACAGATATTTCTTTGAGTTCATCTGACTTAAACGGTGTGGAAATTAAACTTACGGCTTCCGGTAAAGGTGAAGTATATTATTTCTGGAGTACAGAAGGAGTTAAAGTAAATGAAAAAGTTAAAGAAAGAGATTCGTTTTTGGCGGTAAGAAGAACATACTTTGATTACAGGAGCGGCGTACCGGTTACTAATTTTTCACAAGGACAAATGATCGTTGCAAAAATAACGCTGCAAGGATTTGAGCGCTCAGCAGAAAATATAGTCATCACCGATATGATTCCGGCTGGATTTGAAATTGAAAATCCACGTTTAACCGAAGTTGACAGATTGAATGTTAATTCAGCCAACATTATGAAAATCGACTTTTCAGATTACAGAGATGATAGAGTTATTCTCTTTACAAATTTACAACGTAATAAAACAACTGAATTTTATTATTTATTACGAACTGTAAACAAAGGTAAGTTTGAACTGCCCGCAATAGGAGCTGAAGCACTTTATGATAAAGAGTTTAACTCTTATAACGGTGCAAAACAAGTTGAAGTTCGTTAAAACTGTTTAGCGACTTTGCGTCTTGGCGGTGAATAAACAAACCGCAAAGGCGCAGAGTCGCAAAGAAACCTATGATTGATAAATTTAAAAAGTTGGCGAATAATAATCTTTTTAGATTGATTGTTCTATTTATAATATCAATTATTATTCTTGATTTTACATTCCCGCTTCCAAATTTAAAACCGTACTCAAAAACAATCTATTCGAATAACGGAACACTCCTCAATGCATATCTCGCAAGTGACGATAAATGGCGGATGAGAACTCATCTCGATGACGTTTCCCCTGATTTAATTAAAGCAATAATTGAAAAGGAAGATAAATGGTTTTATTGGCATTTGGGTGTAAACCCGGTAGCGGTAGTCCGGGCGTTTACCCAAAATTTATTCAGCGGAAAAAGAGTTTCGGGTGCATCAACAATCACAATGCAGACAGCCCGTTTGCTTGAGCCGGCTGAAAGGACTTATATAAATAAAATATTGGAAATGCTGCGTGCTGTTCAACTTGAATTTCATTACAGCAAAGATGAAATCCTCGAAATATATTTAAGTCATCTTCCGTTCGGCGGAAATATCGAAGGAGTTAAGTCGGCATCCTATATTTATTTTAATAGACCGCCGGATAAACTTAGTCTGTCGCAATCAACTTTATTAACTGTGATCCCGAATAATCCAAACAATCTCAGATTAGATATTGATCCCGCGCATGCAACTCAAAAAAGGAATGAATGGATTGACCGTTTTATTCAAGATGAAGTATTCGATAAACTAATTCTTAGTGACGCAAAAGAAGAACCGGTTGTAGCAGCAAGATATCAAGTGCCTAACTTAGCTCCGCACTTTTCAAATTATACTGCAAAACGTTTTAAGAATGATGAAATAAAATCATCACTTGATTTAAGCATTCAAACAATATCAGAAACTCTTTTAAAAAAGTATGTAGATAGAGTAAAAGGAAAAGGTGTAACTAACGGCGCTGTTTTGGTGATTGATAATCACAATAACAGTGTGCGCGCATACTGCGGCTCGGTTGATTTTTATGATGATAAAATTTCAGGACAAGTAAACGGAATTACATCTGTTCGTTCTCCCGGCTCAGCATTAAAACCTGCTTTGTACGCTTACGCATTTGATAACGGTTTATTAACATCTCAAATGAAACTGCTTGATATTCCAACCGACTTCGGCGGATACGAACCAGAAAATTATGATCTAAAATTTTACGGGGATGTAACCGCAGAGTTTGCTCTTGCAAATTCATTAAACGTTCCAGCTGTTAGATTAATGCGCCAAACCGGTTTGAATAATATGATAAATTTATTTGAACGCTGCGGGTTTGAATCAATCGCAAAATCAAAAAGTAAGTTAGGGTTATCGCTCATACTCGGCGGCTGCGGTGTTACTTTGGAAGAATTAACAAAACTATTTTCAACCTTTTCACAGAAAGGAAATTTGTATCAATTAAATTATGTTGATGATGCAATTAAGAATAGCGAACTAAAAATATTTACCGAAGAATCTGCTTATATGATCGGAAGAATATTAATGAAAAATGAAAGACCCGATTTTCCGGCAGAGTTTTTATTCACAACAAAATTACCGCGTGTTGCTTGGAAGACCGGAACATCATACGGCAAGCGGGATGCCTGGGCGGTTGGATTCAATCCAAATTATACAATTGGGGTTTGGATGGGGAATTTTGACGGCAAAGGTTCGCCGCATCTTTCCGGTGCCGAAATGGCTGTCCCGCTTTTATTTGAATTATTCAATTCAATAGATTACGGTTCAGATCAAAAGTGGTTTGACTTCCCGCAGAACTTAAAAGTCAGGAAAGTCTGTGCAGAAACCGGGTTAATTCCTTCAATGTATTGTACAAATATTATTGATGATTACTTTATTGAAAATCATTCACCGCAAAAACAGTGTGATCTTTACAAAGAATTATTTGTTAATGAAGATGAGACGATTGAATACTGTCCGGAATGCTTACCGAAAGAATACAAGAAAACTGCCTATCCTTTTTATGAACCGGAATTAACTTTATGGCAGAATAGAAACAATGTAAAAGTAAAACGTCCGCCGAAACACAATCCCGGTTGCAGTGCAAGATTTACTTCCGAAGGACCGGTTATAATTTCTCCCTCATCAGAGTTCGAATACTTTATTGAAAAAGGAAATGAAGAAGAAATTTTATTACAAGCTGCATCCAACCCAAATGTTAAAACACATTATTGGTTTGTGAATGATAAGTTTTATAAAAAATCATCTCCCGAAGAGAAAACTTTTCTCCACATAACCGAAGGAAATATAAAAATAACTTGTATGGATGATAGAGGCAGAGAAACTTCCGTGGTTGTTAAGGTTAGGGGTTATTAATTCTGTTTTTTATATTTAATTGCAGCAACAAAAAGGATTAAGGAATTGAAAACCTTAGCTGAAATTAAATCTATACTCTCTCATCATAAATCTTATTTGAATGAAAAATATGGACTAAAGACCGTTGCCGTTTTCGGTTCATATTCACGCGATGATTTAACAGAACTGAGTGATGTTGATTTACTTGTTGAATTTGAACGTCCAATCGGACTTGATTTTGTTTCTTGCGCAGATGAGTTGGAGCAATTATTAGAAATTAAGTCAGACGTAGTTACAAAAAATGCACTAGGCGAGGATATGTTTAAACTGATTGAAAAGGATATTATCTATGTCTAGAAGAGAATGGAAAATATTAATAAAAAATATTTTGAAAGCGATTGAAAAAATTGAAAACTACACGAAGGAAGTGGATTACGAAAAATTTTTAGAAAATGAATTAATTGAAGATGCAGTTGTTCGTAACATCGAAATTATAGGTGAAGCTTCTTCGCGAGTGCCTGATGAAATAAAAGAATTATCACCAAATATCCCTTGGACAAAACTAAAAGGGATAAGTAACAGAATTGTACATAATTATTTTGGAGTTGACCACACAATAATTTGGCAAATAGCAACAAAAGAACTGAGTGTATTAAAAGAAAAATTAGAGAGTATTAAATAAATTATTTCAATCCTTCAAGCTTCTCCAAAATTCTTACCATAGCAAGCGTATCCAATTTACAATACTCTAATAACTGTTTTTTGATCTCGTCAATTTTTATAAAATCATCTAATGTAAGCAGACTTTCATAAGCGAGCGATGCTGTCCCGCCGTCGGCGATTGACATTTTATCATAACTTAATTCCGGTACAAGTGCGGGCAGGACATATTTAATAGAATACGAACCCTTCATTTCGGGTGAGTAGTAATATTTTTTCTGGAAAGGCAGCATCAAATCTTTCACTCGATCGAAAAGTTTTTCAATTTGTTTAGCATACTTTGGAAGATCGCGTTGTATTTCTTTCAATCGTGTTATTTCAAAAGATTTGTTATAAACAATTATATCTCCTTTATCACTTAAAACTTTGAGAAGATTTTCAATAAAAGGAATTCTCGGATCAGTATCCGGTTCGGCAATAAATTCAAAATGCCGTAATTCGGAACTTGCAGACTCTTTATAATGAACGGAATATTGAAACGGAATTTGTTGGTATGGTTTTGAATTTTTATATAACGGAACCGGAGGTTGAAATGATTCGAAATCAACAAAGTACATCGGATAACTAAACGTACTTAAAAATTCTTTAATAGCTTCTTTATCTATTATCTTTTCGTTCTTCAGAACACCGTCAATTTGCAGCTGCTGATTTTTGTTAAGTCCACAATCATTTGGAATATCCTTCAGCTTAATTATTCCTTTTTCGTACAGCTCAAACTTCTTTCGTAAATGCATTCCTGAAATATCGAACACGGAATTTTCGGGAATGTGTTTCCAGCAGTAACCGATGAATCCGCAAGGATACGGATCCGTGCAGTGCATTCCAATATCAACTTTAGGAATACTATTTCTATTGAGGACTTTTTTTTGACGGGCAATTTCATCGGTAACAAACTTTTGTTTTTCCAACACAAATTCCAAAACCGACTCAATGCTGAAAAGCGAATTAAGATCAAGTTCACCTTTGCGCATATATTGATTGTTGATATAAACGATTGAAATATCTTTTACGCTGTAACCAAGATTACTAACAATCCAGTATTGAACCGCCGCATCGTTAATATGAACTTCGTTTACGGAAGTTGAACTTTTTACTTCGAAAATTTTCCATCCATCATCTTTTTTAACAACAATATCAGCCGCGGCTAAAACTTGCTCAAACATAAATGATGCTTCATAAATAACTTGCTCACCCCTTTTTATCAATTCTTGTGTTAATTTTATGGACTCATCAAATTTAGTGAGTGATGGAGGTGATGAATCAATTCCACCCGGGAAAAGTTGTTGCGCAAGTTTACCAACATCGGTTCCTCGCGAAAAAATTGCCTGCTGCATTTCACTTAACGGATCGAGCAATTCTTTGTTATTTTTGTAAAGATAAAGATGCTTATCGCACTGAAGTCCTTTTAAAAATGTAGATTTACTTAATATGTGTGAAGAAGCCATAACCGTCTTTTTGTAGTAAATTAAAACTAATATTTATTTAGTTAAAATAGAAATACGATAATATTTTGCCATAATTTTGTTTGTTGAAAAAATTTTATATTTATCAATGAATTTGGTACACAAAATAATTTTTTTGGCAGCACTTATTTTTCTAATAAACACAAGTAATTATATGCAGGAATACAGCAGTATAATTGTAGATTCCGATATGACATTCGACGAGGCAGTTGAAGGTATTGATTTCCCGATTGAGATAAGGAAGAATCTTACCTTAATTAATGTTATGTATGTCTCTTTCGATAATAAAATTCATAAAGGACAAATAGTTATTCATAAAAAACTTTCCGCCGAGTTAAAAGAAATTTTCGACGAACTATTAGCTAAAAGATTTCCTATTGATAAAGTTATTCCGATTGTAAAATACAATTGGGATGATTACTCTTCTATGAATGACAATAATTCTTCGGGATTTAATTATAGAGTTATTGACGGAACCGACAAACTTTCTAATCATTCATTCGGAGTAGCGGTTGATATTAATCCCAAACAAAATCCTTTTATAGCAGGAAAGAAAGTATTACCAAAAGGCGCGACGTATAATAAAAAAGAAATTGGGACAATAACACCGGAATCAGTTGTGGTAAAAGCATTCAAAAAACGATGTTGGGAATGGGGGGGCGATTGGAAATCCAGAAAAGATTATCAACACTTCGAAAAGAAAATTAATAATTGATTAATTTTTTGTAAAAAATCTAAAAAGGAGACGGGTAATGCCCAACTAAGTTCATTACCCCGGTTGTTTAGACCATGTCTCCATGTAAAATATAGCTGAATTTAGAAAAAAAATAAACAATGTGATGCACCTCATTGTACAACGTATACTAATTGCTATATTTGTAATAAAAAAATACAAGAGGTCTTTTACCGTGACTTTAAGTACAATTGTATATTCTGCATTATTAGTTTTTGCTTCATTTGTTGTTGGAGTAGTTTTTATTTCATACGTTGCTTATAAAAGTAAAAATCCGGATTAAATATAAATTTTACGGCTGGTAAAGGTGTCGTGTCATTGCTTTTTATTGATGCGGCACTTTTCTATTTTTAAAGGTGATTTCAGCAAAAAATATATCACCGAAACAATTCTTTTTCATATTAGCCGCCCTCACATATATATTTTTTTGTTTCATCTATAACCCAAGTAAAAACATATCGAAATTTAACTCGTATGAAAAAGCAATTGATAGTCTGAAAAATGAATCCAAAATCTTATTAGTAAATGAATTTGACTTCGATTCACCAAGAGAATTGTACTCGCTTGTACATCAAAAAATTGCCGCAGATACACAAGTAATAAAAATTGAAAAAAATACAGAAGGTTTATTTCTCTTTGCGCGAATTCAATGCAATAAAGATAAACGCATGCTTGTCAAACTCGAACTCAATCCGGATAAGTACAAAGAATACAATTCTCTAAAGTATCATAAAGTCTTATGTACGTTTGAACTGGATAGAATTGAAGAACTTCCGGCAGTAATAGAACTTTACGATTTGAATAATTCACTTATTGGTAAGGAAATTTATCATGATATAATATTAGAAGGAAGATTAGACGAAATACTTTACGAAAGACCAATCGATATTTGATATTCAAGATTTCCATCCAAATTTATTAATGAACTTTTCATATTTTATCGATAATAAAATCCCGGTTTAATGTTTTCGGATGAACAGCACACTTAAAAAAATAATCATTCCTCTTTTATTAGTAGTTATGCTTCCCGCCATCAGCTACTCGGTTTATGAATTAACCTCATTAAATGAAACCGAAGAAATGATTGAAGAAATTTATGTTAACCAGCTTAATACCGTACTTAATTCAATTAATCAATATTCTGATTTAGTTAATGCTGCATGGACAAGTACATTAAGTGTAGCTTTAGAAAATCATCAATATGATTTTACCAAGTTGAGTAAGAATGAATTAGAGCCTTTTCTAAATTTGAACCGGTCAATAGTTCAAATTGTCTTTGTTGATAACCTCGACTTTCAAAAATATAATTTGGTAAATGCAGGAAGTGAAATCGGAATTGAAGAATTGAAGAACATTTTTCAAAGCAATAACGAAAAAATTGAAAGACTATACCGCTATATTGAAGAAGGATATCGTAAGGTTGAACCGCTTGATTCGGATAACGAAAAAACTCAATTTCTTGCTGTGATAATTTCGGATGAACGCCAACAAGTAATCACCATTCTCGAAATTGATATATCAACATATATTCAAGAAACTCTTAGACCGGTTATATTGGAAGCAGCCGGTGAAGAATTCGCAATATACTGCATCTCAAATTCTGATGAATACAAATTTAATTTTGACGATACAGTTGACGGTAAACAACCCGATGTAAAAAGCCCATTGTGGCTTTTCCCCAAATATGAGTTGGGAATTCTGCTTAAAGGAAGAACCCTTTCCGGGTTGATTGCCGAAAGAACCTACACTAACCTTATTATTATCATAATAATGAATTTAATAATCGTAACCGGAGTAGTGATTATTTATAGAACAATTAGAAAAGAAATAAAACTAGCACAAATAAAATCAGATTTTGTCTCAAACGTTTCTCATGAACTCCGTACACCGCTTGCATTAATAAGTATGTTCGCGGAGACTCTTGAAATGGGAAGAGTAAGATCCGAAGAAAAGCGAAATGAGTATTATCAAATTATTAGCCAAGAATCTAACCGGCTTAGCAGAATTGTAAACTCAATATTAAGCTTCTCTAAAATTGAAGCCGGTAAACGAACCTATAATTTTTCATTCACGGATATCAACAAAATAGTTAAGCAGATCTATGACAACTACAAATTTCATTTAGAAAATGAAGGCTATAAATTTATTTTTGAAGCAGAAGATAACTTGCCTGAAATAAATGCGGACTCCGAAGCATTATCGGAAGCAATAATAAATTTGATCGATAATGCCGCTAAGTATAGTAATGATACAAAAGAAATTATGTTGAAGACTTATCAAAAAAATCAAAACATATTCTTGGAGATAACCGATAAAGGCATTGGCATTTCAAAAGAGGATAAAGAAAAGATTTTTGATAAATTTTTCCGAGTATCAACCGGGTTGGTTCACAATACTAAGGGGACGGGTTTGGGTCTTACAATTGTTAAACATGTTATAGATGCTCATGATGCCGAAATTGAATTAGACAGCAAGGTTAATGAAGGATCAACTTTCAGAATATTTTTTAAATCTGTAAAAACTTAACGGAGAGAATCATGCAAAAGATTCTTATTGTTGAAGATGAACCGAGTATGCGTTTGGGATTAAAAGACAACCTTGAATTTGAGGGCTATGAAGTTTTGATTGCCGAAGATGGACAAGCTGCTCTTGATGCTATTGCTTCGGACACGTTCGATTTGATTTTACTGGATGTTATGCTGCCCAAAGTTTCCGGATTTGAAGTTTGTAAAAAAATACGCAAAGAAGGAAATACTACACCAATAATATTGTTAACCGCAAAAGGAGAAGAAATTGATAAAGTTCTAGGACTTGAATTAGGTGCCGATGATTATGTAACCAAACCTTTCAGTTTAAGAGAACTTCTTGCCAGAATTAAAGCAGTTCTTAGAAGAGGTGAATCTTTACAAAAATCATCTGATACTATAGTAAATATCGGAAGGTTATCAGTAAGTTTTGGCTCATACAATGCATTAGAAGAAAAAAATTCGGTGCAGATGTCTCATAAAGAGTTTGAAGTACTGCAATATCTTTGGAATAAAAAGAATAGCACGGTAAGCAGAGATGAACTCCTTACAAATGTCTGGGGACAAGAAATCCATATCACAACCCGAACAATTGATAATTTTATTTTAAAACTCAGACAAAAAATTGAAATTGACCCAAACCATCCTAAAATTATATTAACAGTTCATGGAATTGGTTATAAACTTATTGACTGACAACAAATTGTTATGACAATTATTTACAATTTCTGACTTGCTTTTGACAACGATGATAATCAACCTCTGTAGATTTGAAGTGTAAGTTTCAAACAAAGGAGGCGGTCATGACAACATTTTTGAAATCACTATTCGTACTAATCTTAACTTTATTTATCTCGGCACTTTCGATAAAAGGACAAGAAAACTACCATTATACCGATAACGATGTAGCTAATCTGATAAACGGGATCAAATCAAATAACGGCGGACTAATGAGAAGTTGTGTTTATTATGCGGGTAAATATAAAGTTGAAGAAACAAGCGGCGTGTTAATCGATTTATTCAAAAAAGAAATCGATACCTCCGATAAAGTTCTAATTGCTTTGGCTATCTATAAAATTGGTGATAAGGAAACAATGATGGAATTGTTGAATATTATTAATAATATGAAAGCATCTCGCGTAAAGAATATTCTATCTACTATTGTGTTGGAATATTTATCCGAACATAATATTCAGTATGTTTTGAGATAAGGAGAGTTTGACGATGACAATTTTTTACAATTATTTACTTTTTTATAGCAAATAATTTTCAATTTTTTACGATAATTACAGATACTAAAAATGAAATACACTGTTAAGAAAATATTAATCGGTTTTGTTATTCTGCTTTCAGCATCAACTCTATTTGCTAATGAATGGGAAAAAGTCGTGAATCTACGCGGTAGTTGGAAGTTTACAATTGGTGATGACATGAAATGGGCTGAACCAAATTACTCGGATAATAATTGGGAAGAGATTAAAGTACCGGCTTCATGGGAATCCCAAGGGTTTCACGGTTATAACGGCTATGCTTGGTACAGAACCGATTTTGATCTGCCGGTATATGCGATAGGATACAGTCTACGACTTCAGCTAGGTTATATTGATGATGTTGATGAAGTTTATCTCAATGGTCACTTGATCGGCAGGTCTGGTAGTTTCCCCCCGAATTACTCAACTGCATATAATGCACTTAGAAATTATCCGGTTCCGGAAAAGTATTTAAATAAAAATGGCAAGAATGTTATTGCAGTAAGAGTTTTTGATTCACAATTGGATGGCGGAATTACTCGCGGTGATATAGGAGTATTTGCTTATACAAAAGGGTTGAAACTCGATCTCAACCTTGAAGGAGAATGGAAATTTAATATTGGTGATAATCTTGATTGGAGAAATGAGAACTTCGAAGACAATGACTGGGAAAACATTTTTGTCCCGGGATACTGGGAACCGCAAGGTTGGTTTGAATATGACGGATTTGCCTGGTATAGACTAAAGTTTGTCGTTCCTGAAAACTTAAGAGGTAAAAAGCTTGTTCTTGTACTTGGCAAAATTGATGATATTGATGAAGCATTCATTAACGGTAAGAAAGTCGGCTTTACCGGAACAATGGATGAGAATACAAGAAACATACACTTTTCAAATGAATACAATGAATTCAGAGGTTATTTTTTACCTGATAATGTTTTGAAATTCGGGGAAGAAAACACAATTGCTGTAAGGGTTTATGACGGTTACAAAGACGGTGGTATTTATGAAGGACCGATAGGTTTAATTACACAGGATAAATACCGTTCATATTGGAAAGAGAAAAAGCGTAAGAAAAGTATTTGGGAAATAATATTCGGAAATTAACCTCCCGGTGATCTGCGGGTCGGTATGGAAGGGGTTTACCGGCTCGCTGATTCTTTAACATTTCAAGTTGCTAAAAAATTGTATCGGTTGTATCATATTTCAAAATCAATGCTTTATCCAGCAAACGGTAGAACAAATCCTTGGAAGTAACCACGTCACTTGGTTTAATATCAATTCCGCTTCTTTGTAATGCCCTTGCCAACCAAGTGTTGCATGTATTAAATAAATGATATGACAGAGGTGAATTATAAAACACAATACTGCCGCCCGCCCGTTCTTCAATAATAGAAACTTCATTGTCATCATTTTTTGAAATTGATTCGTTCACATAATTCATAAGATTTATAAATGAGGTGCTGTCAATTTCCAACGAAAGCAGATAATCGCTTGTTCTTCTTAAGAAAGCAGTATCACCCGGTACTTCAGCAATTCTAATTGCAGCAGCAGTTGGAACTAAGATTGCCTTTGCTGCTGGAATTACATCCCGGCTCGGACTCATATAAAAATCTTTTTCACCCATTCCGATATCAACTAAATCCGTATTTGAAAATTTATTTAAAACCGGAAGGGTATTCAGAGAAAGTTCATTTATCTCAACAATCAAACCGGTATGCCAATAACTTTTGGCAATGTAAATTGTTTGTGTCTGAGTAAAAAGTAACAAGTAATTGCCGATAAAAAGGAATATTAAAAATAGTTTCTTCATAATATCGCTTAATTTTTTTGAGGAAGCTCCCACAATGTTATATAACCGGATTCTTTAATGATCTTTTGACCATTCGGGCTTAATACCCAATCTATAAAATTTTTTACAAGTCCGCTCGGAGTATTTGATGTAAAAAAATGGAGATACCGTGTTATTGGATAAGAGTCATTCCTCGCTGTTTCAGTTGATGCTTCAATACCGTTTACTTTTGCAAGTGTAATTCCTTCCTTGTAACCAATTCCGCCGTAACCGATTGCATTTTCGTTTTTGTTAATATAATCTATTATTGATTCGGTTGTCGGCAATACAACAGCAGATTCACAATAATCTTTTTCTTCAAGAATATGCTCACGAAAATATATATGAGTCCCGGAGTTTGGAGGTCTTATTACAGTCTGAATAGAATAATCGCCTCCTCCCAATTCCTTCCAGTTTATAATCTCACAAGAGAATATTCTTTCTAATTCTTCTAATGTAAAACTCTTTATGGGATTATTTTCGTTTACATAAACACTTAATGCATCTTTAGCAATAAGATAATACATACCAACAGAGCTGTAATATTCAGCCAAACCTTTTGCTTCTTCAGCTTTTAAAGTTCGTGATGCGGCGGCAATATCACATTCGCCTTTTATTAATGAATTAACACCGGTGCTTGTTCCGCCACCTTCAACGTATATTGAAATTCCGGGATTCATTATCATGTATTCTCGCGCCAAAGCTTCGTTTAATTGATACATTGTATCAGATCCTTTTATACGAATGGTATTGTGTTGATTAACCGCAGAACATGATGTAATTAATAAACTAATAACAAAAATATTAGTGAAAATGATCCTCACACTATTTCCTTTCCGCAATTGAACGTAATCTAATATTTAAATAAGGTGAAGACGGATACCATTCCGGTTCTTCTTCTGAATTCGCGATTGCTAAAATAAATTTCATTATAAAATCTGTATGCTGAATTACAGCTTCGTAATAAATAGGAAGACTTAAATCGTCTTTAGGAGTGTGATAGTATTTTGTGCTGTATTCAATGAATCTTTCAATTCCTTCTTCCGTTGAGATATTTTCGTAATCAAGTCCTTCAAAAATTAAAATGGAAGGAATTCCTGCTCTTGCAAATGTAATTTGATCCGAACTAATATATGCATCGGTTTGCTTAAAAATAGATGGAATATCAGTTACAGTTAAATCATTTTGTAAAGCCGTCTTTTCCAGGAATTTATCTAAAGTTGAATACTCATTTCCTATTCCGACAACACTTTTAAATCTGTCGAAAGAAGCTATTCCGTCAATGTTAATATTTGCAACAGTTTTGTAAAGCGGAACGGGGGAATTGTCAACATAATAACGAGAACCAAGCAAACCTTTTTCTTCACCCGTGAACAATGCAAATATTATCGATCTTTTAGGTTTCTGTTCCATTGAACTTATTGCAGCTGCAATTTCCAACAAAGCTGCGACTCCTGCTGCATTATCAAATACTCCATTATAAATTGAATCACCGTCAACAGGAAATCCAATACCCAGATGATCATAATGTGCTGAAAGAACAATATAAGTATCGTTTAGTTCTTCGTCACTCCCTTTAATCATTCCTAAAATATTTGATGCAATAAAATCTCTTCTGTCAAACTCACCCTTAAAGCTGATTTTTGCTTGAAGTGGAAAACTTTTCATTTTATGAGTTCTGTGCATTTGGTAAATGTCTTCGATTGAAAATGACGAATTAATAAAAAGTTTGTTTGCATACTGCGGATTAAAAAGTAAACTTAAATTAGAAGTAGCAGCATATGCCAATTGAACATTTTCAAATGCACTGTTTTGATTAATCCATTCCCAATCGAAATATGGATTATCATCAAGGTTAGGAATTATTATTATACCACGAGCACCTTTTGAAATTGCTAATCTTTTTTTTGCATCTGCAAAACTATAAATTGTTGGATATACACCGTCAAAATAATCTTCGTCTTCGGATAAAGGTTCGCCTTCCAAGACAACAACAATTTTTCCTTCCACATCAATAGACTGGTAATCATTATAATCAAACTCGGGAGCAGCAATTCCGTAACCGGCAAAAATTAGAGGCAGTGGGGTTGGTATATATGTTTGATCACCAAGATTAAGTAGTATATAATCTTCATTTAGTTTGAGTAAATATTGATTTTCATTTTTATCATACAAAGTTAGTTTTGAACTTTCTTTCGGAATACTGCCGTGCATTTGAATGTATTGATAATAAGTATTATTCCTGCTTAGCGGAATTAATCCGTATTTTAAAAATTCCTCGGCAAGATAATTTGAAGCCAATTCACCGCCACGGCTTCCGGTTCCTCGTCCTTCAAGTTCATCACTTCCTAAATAAGTAATATGCTTTTGAATTTTTTCAGCACTTATTTTGTTTTGGATCAAGTCGAACGAATTATCTTGACCAAACGTAACAATGTAAAATAATAGACAGAAAAGAAAAATTTTAATCGCCATTTTTACAATTCGATAAGTGAATATTTGTTGAGATTAATTAATAAGAAAAAAACGTAAAAGAAATACTTTTTTTCAACATTAATAATATATTGCAATTTTCAGAAACAGATGGGGTAAATTGATGTATAACGGACAATATATCGGATAAATAATGAAAAAATTAACGCAACTTATATTTCTTTTTATATTTTCGTCCTTAATTCTAAGTGCGCAAATTGTTCGCACAGATTATGTTGAATCGGAATTAATTTCAGAAGTCGGATCCGTCAAACCGGGTGAACCGTTCTGGCTTGCCTTACGTTTAAAGATGGATGAGCATTTTCATACTTATTGGCTGAATGCCGGTGACGCCGGACTTCAAACAAAGATAAAATGGACATTACCTGAAGGATTTACCGCAAGTGAAATTAATTGGCCTTATCCGGAAAAGATTTATTTAGAAGATCTTGCCAACTTCGGTTATGAAGGAGAAGTATTTCTTCTTACAAAAATAACTCCACCTAAAATTATTGAACAAGCAGAAATTGAAATAAAAGCAAAAGCAAGCTGGTTGGTTTGCAAAGTTGAATGTTTGCCGGGAGATGCTGAATATTCATTAAAACTTCCGGTTAGAGATTCAACCCCTCAAACAATTGAAAAATGGCAGCAGGCATTCTCTGATACAAGGTTTAATCTTCCTCTTAAAAATTCCGATTGGAAGATTCAATCAACCAAACATGAAAATGGTATTAATATCTTAATGATTCCACCGCAAAACTATCCCGCAGTAAATGAAATTGAGTTCTTCCCTTATGATGGAAGTATTTTTCAAAATGCCGCTGATCAAAATTTTACAAGAACTGAAAGGGGTTATGAATTAACGATTCCGTTTGATGATTTTAAAGTGGAAGATCCCGATACGCTGAAGGGTATCTTAATTTCAGATATAGGTTGGCGCGGTGGGAATTCCGAAAAAGCTCTTGAAGTTATTATTCCTTTTACTCGTTTAGAAAATGACGGTATAGCAAAAAGTTCAGGAATAGTATTAGCTTTAATCTTTGCTTTTATCGGCGGAATAATTTTGAATTTGATGCCGTGTGTACTTCCGGTTCTTTCCATAAAAATAATGGGTTTTGTTAAACAAGCAGGCGAAGACAAAAAGAGAATCTTAAAACACGGATTAGTTTTTACTTCAGGTGTGTTAATTTCATTTTGGTTACTTGCCGGAACTCTTGTTGCTTTACGAGCAGGCGGACAAGAACTTGGATGGGGATTCCAATTACAATCACCGGAGTTTTTAATTATTCTTTCGGTTTTTCTTTTTTTATTTGCTCTTAATCTCTTCGGAGTTTTTGAAATCGGAACTTCGTTAATGAGTGTTGGGGCAAAGTCATCTAGTAAGTCTGGTTCTTTTGGAGATTTTATGACCGGAGTTACTGCAACAATTGTTGCAACCCCTTGTACCGCACCGTTTATGGGGACCGCATTAGGTTTTGCAATGATTCAGCCTCCTTTTGTAACTCTTTTAATATTTTCTTTTCTTGCTCTGGGAATGGCTTCTCCTTATTTGCTGCTCTCATTGTTCCCGGCATGGTTGAAGTATCTTCCCAAACCGGGAAAATGGATGGAAACCTTAAAGCAATTTATGGGATTTCCTCTTGTTGCAACAGTAATTTGGCTTGCCTGGGTGCTTGGACTTCAAACCGGTTCAGATGGGGTTATTTCATTGCTTGCAGCATTATTCTTAGCTTCGTTTGGTGTTTGGATTTATGGTAAATGGGGAACTTTTAATAACACAAATCCGGTTAAGTTTATTGCAAGAGTAATAGCAGTATTCATGTTTATTGGCGGGTTGATATTTGCAATGAATACAACAACAAATAATAATTTACCGGAAAATTTCAATTCAAAAAATACTAACGGTATAAGATGGGAGAAATTTTCTCAACAAAGATTAGATGAACTAAGAAGCGCGGGCATACCGGTTTTTATTGACTTTACGGCTGCCTGGTGCTTAACTTGTCAAGTAAATGAGAGAGTTGCTATAAATTCTGCCAATGTTATAAAGATAATCGAAGAAAAAAATGTTATCCCTCTTAAAGCCGATTGGACTTCGCGGGATGACGAAATTACAAAAGCTCTTGCAAGTTTTGGAAGGAACAGCGTTCCTTTATATGTAATCTATGCACAAAATTTAAGTGAGCCGATAATTTTACCCGAGATTTTAACAAGTGGAATTATTGTTGACGCATTACAAAAAATAAATTAACATCATTAAATAGGAGGTTGTATGAAGTTACTTAAATTCCCAGTTCTTTTTTTGATTCTTTCTTTGGCTTTGTTTGCTTCCGAAGCTAAAGTCGGCGAAGCTGCGCCGGGATTTACTTTAAAAGACAGCAACGGAAATGAACATTCTCTTTCGGATTTTGCCGATAAATACGTTGTTCTTGAATGGATAAATTACGACTGCCCGTTTGTTAAAAAACATTATGACAGCGGAAATATGCAAATGCTTCAGGAAAAATATACAGGCAAAGATGTTGTTTGGTTAACAATCTGTTCTTCAGTCCCGGGTAAGCAAGGAAATTTTGAACCGGAAGAAATAAATAAAAGATCAAGCGATCACAATGCAAAATTCACGGCTTATCTAATTGATGATACCGGAGAAGTTGGTAAAGCTTACGGCGCAAAAACTACTCCTCACATGTATATAATTAGTCCGAGCGGTGTCTTGGAATATGCCGGTGGAATTGATGATATACCGTCAGCAGATCAAGAAGATATAGCTAAAGCTACAAACTATGTTTCAAAAGCATTAGATGAATTAATGGAAGGCAAAGAAGTTGAAGTAAAAACTTCAAAACCTTATGGCTGCTCGGTAAAGTATTAATATGATTTAAGTCGGCTGATTATTTCGCTTTTATTTTAAGCAATCGGTCAACTCAAGAATTATTTAAGCAATTTTTCAAAGGGATTAATTGGGACTAAAGTTCTTCGGTTAATCCCTTTTTTATAATCGTTTCGGTTTGATTAGGTAATTCATTTCAACTACTTTGGTTATATCTAAAATAAAAATTTCAGGTTTCGAGATGGATGACACAAAAATTAAAAAATTCTTATCACGCATTGAATTGTTCAAAGATATACCGGAAAGTGAAATTGAAAAGATCATCGAAATTATAGAAGAGAGAAAATATTCAACGGGTGATTTTTTATTCAGCGAAAACACTCAACGAAAAAATCTCTTCCTTGTTTTGGATGGCAATATTGAATTATTTAAGAAATCACCTATGGGTGAAGAAAAAAGATTAGCATTGTTTTCAAATTATGATTTCCTGGGCGAAGGTGCGCTCTTAGACGATTCTCCGCATTCAACAAATGCAAGAGCAATAAATGATTCGATACTTTTGCTTATCAGCCGCGATAAATTTAGAAAACTATTTGATGATAACGCATCAATCGGGTTTAAAATTTTGGCGAACATTGCTAAAGTGATTTCCCGCAGAATGCGTTCGGCTAATACTCGTGTTATTAATATTGCAACCCAATACCAATCCGGAAGAACCCGCAGGGAACATGATCTTCTCGGTGATAGAGATGTTCCCTTTGAATTTTATTACGGTGTTCAAACTTTACGCGGAATGGAAAATTTTAACATCAGCGGGGTTACATTATCATCATTTCCTACTTTAATAGAAGCTTTGGCTATGGTTAAGCTTGCCGCCGCTCAGGCTAATCACGAGCTTGGTCTTTTATCAAAAGAAATTTCCGATGCTATTGTTCAAGCATGTATGGAAATAATAAACGGAAGATTTCACAGTCACTTTGTAATTGATATGATACAAGGTGGTGCAGGTACTTCTACCAATATGAATGCAAATGAAGTAATCGCAAACCGGGCTCTTGAAATATTAGGATATGAAAAAGGGGATTACAAGCATTGTCATCCTAATAATCACGTCAACCTTTCACAATCAACTAACGATGCATATCCGACAGCAATAAAAATTGCTTTGATCAACAGCAATAAAAAATTAATTGAAGTACTGAAAGACTTAATAGAATCTTTTCAACAAAAAGCGAAAGAATTTTCGCATGTAATTAAAATGGGAAGAACACAGCTTCAGGATGCCGTACCGATGACGCTTGGTCAAGAGTTTGAAGCTTATGCAGCAACATTAACAGAAGAGATAACACGTCTTGAACAAAATGCAGAATTATTTTTGGAAGTTAACATGGGTGCAACCGCAATTGGAACGGGCATTAATTCGGATCCCGATTACAGCGACAAAGTAGTAAAACATTTGCGCGATATAACAGGTCTTGATATTGTTCTTGCAGAAAATTTGGTTGAAGCTACACAAGATACCGGTGCATTTGTAATGTATTCTTCCGCTGTTAAAAGATTAGCGGTAAAGCTTTCTAAAATAAGTAATGATTTGAGATTAATATCATCCGGTCCGCGTACGGGAATAAATGAAATTAATTTACCTCCTATGCAGCCGGGTTCGTCTATTATGCCGGGAAAAGTTAATCCTGTTATTCCCGAAGTTGTTAATCAAATTGCTTTCAAAGTTATCGGGAATGATTTAACAGTAACACTTGCAGCCGAAGGCGGGCAGCTTGAGTTGAACGTATTTGAGCCGGTAATTGTACATAGTCTTTTTGAATCTATTGAAATGTTGAAAAACGGAATGATGACACTCAAATACAAATGTATAGACGGAATAACAGCAAACGAAAAACGATGCCGGGAGTTAGTAGAGAATTCAATCGGATTAGTTACTGCTTTAAATCCCGTTCTCGGCTACGAAAAGTCCACAAAGCTTGCAAAAGAAGCTCTGGAAACAGAACGTGGTGTTTATGAATTGGTACTCGAAAAAAAATGGTTAACAAAAGAACAATTGGATGATCTGTTGAAACCTGAAAACATGGTTAAGCCGAGGAAGTTTTCATAAAATGTTTTTCATGAATCATAAAAAATGTTATGTAAGAGTATTTGAGTGAATTGAGATTATGGCTTTTAAAATATCTATTGATGAAAGAATAAATCTTGCCGTTAAACGAATAGGAATTGAATTGCTTGATGATTCTATTTCTCGTTTGAAAAATGTTAATCATTCTTTTGATGATTCAATTCACGAGACCCGCAAAAATTTTAAGAAAATGCGTGCTCTTCTAAGATTGATTCGATTTGAGCTTGGTAAACAGAATTACAGGAACGAAAATATTTTATTCAGAGATACAGGCAGAATTCTCTCCGGAATTAGAGATGCGGCCGTTATGGTTGAAACACTCGATTTAATTTATAAGCGTTTCCCGGATCGGATTAATAAGGATGATTACAAAGAACTTAGAAAAAAACTAAGTCTTAGAGCAAGAAGAATCAGATCTCAATTCAAAAATAACAGTGATTTGATTGAAGCAATTATTGAAATTCTTGATTTGCATAAAACTAAAATTGCAAACTGGCAGCTTGATAAAAAAGAATTCGATCAAATTGTTCCCGGATTACAACTTGTCTATGAGCAAGGTTATAAAGCTATGAATGAAGCGGTTAAATCTTCATCTTCGGAAAATTATCATCGCTGGCGTAAAAGCGTAAAATATCTTTGGTACCATGTTAGAATTTTGGTTGAAGCATGGAATGAATATATGCAGCCGCTTTCGGAAAAGTTATCAACGCTTTCGGATTTACTTGGGTTGGAACATGATTTAGTAGAGCTAAGAAAATTGTTGATGCATGAACCCTCATTATTAAATAACAATGAATTAAAAACAAAGCTGCTAAATCTAATCGGGCAGGAAAGATTAAGATTGCAGACAGAAGCAAAACTTGTTGCGCAGTATATTTATTCGGAATCCCCGGAAAACTTTGTCTCACGTATACATTCTTACTGGAATCAATCATAGATTAGATTGATTTGAAATTAATAATAAAATAATTATTTTGAGGTATTACAAGTAGTAATACCGGAGAAACAATGGCAGTTACGACTAAAATAGCAATTTCAGTTGACAAGAAAGTGCTGCAAAGAATCGATAAATTAGTTGACCAAAATCTTTTCCCTAGTAGAAGCCGAGCCATTCAAATAGCACTTGAAGAGAAATTATCCAAAATTGATAAATCCCGCTTGGCTGTTGAAAGCTCGAAATTAAATAAGATCGAAGAACAGTCATTGGCAGAAGAAAGCTTCTTCGGAGAAATTAACGAATGGCCCGAATATTAAGAGGCGATATAGTTTGGGCAAATCTTGATCCGACCCTAGGGAACGAGCAATCAGGTAAGCGCCCGGTTTTAATTTTAAGTCATGTTGTTTTCAACGAAAATTCCGGGACAGTAATTGCTGTTGCGATTACCAGTAATGAACAAAGAGCCGGGTTCCCGTTAACCTTAGAGCTGTCTTCCTCAAAACTTTCTAAAAAATCTTGGGTAAAAATTAGTCAAATCAGAACACTTTCCGTAAAGCGGCTTGGTAAAAGAATAGCACATTTAAAAGAAGAAGAATTACAGCTTGTTATTGAAGGGTTGAATGAGATTATTGGTGGTTAATTATAGAAATAGAATTATCCATCAACAGAATACTTGATTTTTATTTTTCACTATCCTTTAATCCTTGCTAATCTATAAAAGTACCTCTATTTTTGGACATTCAGATACTGTTTTAATTGTCCAAAAAAATCATTCAAATTGAGGAAATTTTCATGAGTATCAGTCAAATTGGTAGATCCATCAAAGCATCCCCCACTCTTGCATTAAATGAAAAAGCAGCGATATTGAGACAAAAAGGAGACCCTGTAATTCATTTAGGTGGCGGCGAACCCAAAAGTAAAGCTCCGTTGGATGCAATAGTTGCAGCTGCGGCACACTTAAATTCAGGCGAAATTCGTTATGCACCGGCAGACGGAATACCCGACCTTAAAAAAGCAATTATTCGTTACACTGAAGAAAATTATGGTAGAATGGTTGCGCCGGAGAATGTAATGGCTTCCGGTGGCGCAAAACAAGCAATTATGGTTGCGCTTCAAGCTATCGTCAATCCGCAGGAAGAAGTAATTTTTCCTTCACCTTATTGGGTTAGTTATCCTGATATGGTAAAACTATGCGGAGGAATTCCAGTTCCTGTTGTTCCGGAAGACGGAACTTTTTATCCAAGAATTGAAGACATTGAACAACGTATCGGTTCTTATACAAAAGCAATAATAATTAATAGTCCTAATAATCCTTCCGGTGCAATGTATTCTGAAGAATTTATTGCTGCCGTTGTTGAACTATGCGAAAAGCGAGATATTTATTTAATAATGGATGATATCTATCATAAATTAATTTTTGACGGAAGAAAACAAATTAATCCGCTAAAGTATTCAAAGAAACCTCTCGAAGAATCGAATATGATTTTAATTAATGGGGTATCGAAAGCATATGCAATGACCGGTTTCAGAATCGGCTGGGCGGTTGCAAACAGGAAATTAATTGAAGTAATGACAAACATTCAAGGTCATCAAACTTCAGGTCCATCGGTACTTTTGCAGAAAGCCGCAGTTGGTGCCTTGAACGGAATTCAATCCGGTATTGAAAACTTGCGGGTTACATTAGAAAACAACCGCAACATAATGATGGCAAGATTAAAATCATTTAATGGTGTTCATGTAACAGTTCCCGACGGTACGTTTTATTGTCTTGCCGATTTTTCAAATTATGAAAAAAGTTCGCAAAAACTTTCGGCAATGCTGATTGACAAAGTTCAAGTATTAACCGTGCCGGGCGTTGAGTTCGGGATGGAAGGACATTTGCGCTTAAGTTATTGCGGCTCCGTTAAGGATATTACAGAAGGAATTGAAAGAATGAAATGGGCTCTTGATCCCAATTCACCGAATGAATTATATATTGGCGACAGAAAATTAGTGAGGGATTGGTCATGAGTAAATATTTAGAATTCAACACACCGGCTACAAAAGAAGCAATGAAGCTTGCTTCGGATTATAGATTGAAAAATCACGGACTTATGTATTTAGACAGAGTATTTTGGAATCTGCCCGATGAAGCTTTGTATGAAGAAATAATTTTTAGAAATGAAGGTAAGATTACAAAACAAGGTCCGGTTTTAGTTAATACCGGTAAACATTCCGCAAGAGCTGCAAATGATAAATTTGTCGTTAAAGAAGAATCAACTGAAGATAAAATTTGGTGGGGTGAATATAACAGACCAATCACTACCGAAAAATTCAATCAAGTTTTGGCACGTGTTCAAGCTTATTGCCAGGATGAAGAACTTTTTGTTCAAGATTGTTATGCAGGTGCAGACCCTGAATATAAAATGCCGATAAGAATTATTACCGAAAAAGCATGGCATAGTTTGTTTGCGAGAAATATGTTTTTAACTACAGAGAATCAAGATGAACTGAAAAAGTTTGTACCGGAATTTACAGTTATTTGTGTACCCGGTTTTATACTCGATCCTCGGGTTGACGGAACGAGAACCGAAACAGGTATTATTCTTAATTTTGATCAAAGAATGGCAATCATCGCTAATACTCTTTATGGCGGTGAGATTAAAAAATCCATTTTTACTGTTCTTAATTTTCTTCTAACGTTTGAAGATGTACTGCCGATGCATTGCTCTGCAAACATAGGTAAGCAGGATGATGTGGCGCTATTTTTCGGTTTAAGCGGTACAGGTAAAACAACACTTTCAGCCGATCCAAAACGAAATCTTATCGGTGATGATGAACATGGATGGAGTAATCAAGGTGTGTTCAACTTTGAAGGCGGATGTTATGCAAAGGTAATTAGATTAAGCGAAGAACATGAACCGCAGATTTACGAAACAACGAGAAGATTCGGTACTATTTTGGAAAATGTTGTTTACGATCCGGTTTCAAGAAGAATTGATTTGGATGATGATATTTTAACCGAAAACACAAGAGCATCATATCCAATAGAGTTTATACCGAATGTAATTCCCGATGGTTATGTTCATGCACATCCGAAAAATATAATCTTCTTAACTTGCGATGCTTCCGGTGTTATGCCTCCGATTGCAAAATTAAATCCCGCACAAGCGCAGTATCATTTTATTAGTGGTTATACGTCCAAAATTGCCGGAACCGAAATCGGTCTAGGCATTGAACCTCAGATAACTTTTTCGGCATGTTTCGGCGCTCCGTTTATGGTTCGTCATCCATTCGATTACGCACAGATGCTTAAAGAAAGAATGTTGAAACACAATGTAAATGTATGGCTTGTAAATACAGGCTGGGTCGGCGGACCGTTTGGTGTCGGTAAAAGAATCAGTATTCGTCACACACGTAACTTACTAAACGCTGCATTGGATGGTAAGTTAGAGAAAGTTGAATTCCGAAAAGATAAATTGTTTGGGTTTGATGTACCTGCTACTTGTCCTGAAGTACCGGAAGATGTTCTCGATCCTTCCACATCTTGGGGCAACGAAAAAGATTATTGGAAAAAATATGATGCATTAGCAGCAAGATTTATAGAAAACTTCAAACTGTTTGAAGCCGGCGTAACCGATGAAGTTAAAAATGCCGGACCGAAGAGGATGAAGTAATATAGAATTTACAATTAAGAGCGATCATTTGGTCGCTCTTTTTTATTATAATCTTTCCAAAATACAATACCTTTGCATCTTTTAATCCACGCATGAAAATTTTGAATAATTCTTTTCTTATACTATTTTTATAAAAAAGACTTAAGGTCTGCATAACATTTCATTGTAAAGAATTAACACAACGCCTATGAAAAGAATATTTTCATTTATTTTCATTCTATTTATTAATTCATCACCCGCACAAGATGCATATGTTGATAGTTTAGAAGCAGCTCTTCAAGCTTCGTCTGATGTACAGAAAATAAATATTTACTTAGATTTATCGAAATACTTTTCTTACACCTCATATGAAAAAGTAATTGAGTATGGTAAAAAAGCACTTGATCTTTCACAAAAACTTAATGATAAAGATGGGCTTGCTAATGCATTTTACCGGCTTGGAGAAGGGTTAGTTAACCAAAAAGAATATGATAAGGCATTTGAGTATTATTTAAAATCCTTAAGGTTTTTTGAAGAGATTGAAGACCCCAAAGGTATATTCATGGCTAATAATGGTATTGGAAGAGCATACGAAAGTGCTGGCAAATATCAAAAATCATTTGAGTATTATTCTGCCGCATTGATACAAGCTGAAAAAAACCAAGACAAAAAGCAGCAATCAGTCGCTTTGTTAAATATAGGAAGTATGATTGATGCCATAGGAAAGCCTCTTGAGGAAAAAATCGAGTATTATAAGCGCAGTTACAATTTAGCAGAGGAAGTGGGTGATGTCCAATATATGGTCTTCAGTCTAATTAATATGGCAGACACATATACAAAACTTAATAAACCCAATATTGCAATAAAATATCTTAATCAAGGAATTAAAATTGCAGAGGAAAGTAGTCTCAATTTTGCTTTATTTCACTTATATGGAAATTTAGGATTAGCACAAAAAAAAGAAGGCAACTATTCAGATGCTCTAGAAAATCTACAAAAATGCTTAGATTATCTTCCTCCCGACAACTTGCAGTGGAAGTTAAACGTATACTCAGAAATACCTGAGCTTTATTTTTTAAATAATCGTTATAAAGAAGCTTATGAAAGTTTCTTAATCAAAGATGAAATTAAGGACACACTTTTTTCGACTAACAGAGATCAAAGGTTTTCTGAACTACAAACAAAGTATGAAACTGAGAAAAAACAAGCACAGATCGAACTACTCGAAAAAGACAACCAAATTCAAACTCTTTGGCGAAACTCATTTGTAGGAGCATTTATTTTTGCTTTCATTCTATCTGTGGGGCTTTATAATAGATATCGTTACAAAAATAAAACTAGCAAAGAACTTACTAAGTTGAATAACCAACTTGAGGGAGAGTTAAAACAAGCTGCCGAATATATTGAGTCACTTCTACCACCTAAAATTGACGATAGAATAAAAACTGATTGGAAATTTATTCCTTCCGCTCATCTTGGTGGTGATTCATTTGGATATGGTTTTTTAGATGAAAATAATTTTGCATTCTACTTAATAGATGTAAGTGGACACGGAGTTGGTGCTGCTTTGCTTTCTACTTCTGTTTTAAATATTCTAAAATCGAAATCACTCCCGAATACCGATTTTTACAATCCCGCGGAAGTTCTGAACAACTTAAACAAAAGTTTTAATATGGAAGAACATGACGACAAATATTTTGCGTTATGGTATGGTGTGATCAATCTTGAAACTTGCGAATTAGTTTGTGCATCTGCTTTTCATCCGCCTGCAATAGGTATTTCAAATGGAGACATTATGCGGTTCGGCAAAAAGGAAATGATGATTGGTGCATTTCAAGATTATTGTTATGAAAATGCTAACTACCAGCTTTCAAAAGGTGAATCTATTTTCCTTTTTAGCGATGGATGTTTTGAAGTCGAAACAGAAACATCAAATCTTGAGTTTGATGATTTTGTAAATCTTCTTCACACAGCTGCACAAGAAAATAACGAACCATTGGAGAAAATTCATTCATCACTATTATCAATTAAGAACTCTGATAAATTTGAAGATGATTTTTCTATCTTAAAAATAAGTTTTTAATTAATCGGTAAAGATATTATGACCAAAGACCAACTTATAAATCTTTTGAAAACAAAAAACTCTTCTGAGATAGATTTAACAGGAGTGAATCTAGAAGGTATAAAAAGCAACTTAAAACACGTTGATAAAAATGAAATAATATTTCGGTCTGGTGACCGGGCTAATTCAATTTATTTCATTATCAATGGCGAGGTTATGTTAACTAAGGGTGACGAGATTAGCACTATTGGTGAAAAAGAGTATTTCGGATTGGATTCCCTAAATCCAAATAAGGAGCAAAACACTAAAGCAATTGCTATAAAACCAGGAATTATTCTGGAAATTGTTTTACATGAAAAATCATCAGGAAGAATCTCAACTGAAGTTGGAAAGTTAAGTGCTAATCAATTTGTAAGTAATCCTTCTAAAAGATTTGAGAAAACTGTCGAAGAAAGAGAGTATAATTCCAATTTCAAAGATTATTCTAGCGAAAAAATTGGAGATATTCTTTATGTAAAAGTCAAAATTAAGAAAGCGATTCTAACCCATTCAAAATCTTTTTTGAAGCACATGAATAATGTGATTGAATCTGGAGTAAAAAAAATAATTGTTGATCTGACTTACTGCGAAATTATTGATTCTACATTTCTCGGCGTTTTAGTAAAAGCACTTAAATCCGCTGCTGTTAAAAATGGAGAAATCGTTTTGATTTATGACCAATCTCAGTCTTCTACTTTATTTATGATAACTTACATGGATAAGGTTTTCAAAATCTTTAACAATGAAGAAGAAGCACTGGAATATTTCAAGAAAAAATAAATCTGATCTTTATTTAATCAAGCTAAGAGATATTCTCCCCCGCTCTTTGTCAACGGCAATGATCGTCACATCAATTATATCTCCGACATTCAAAATCTCAATCGGATGTTTAATGTACTTGTTAGCAATTTGAGATATGTGAAGAAGTCCGTCTTGCTTAACACCAATATCAACAAATGCTCCGAAGTCGACAACATTTCTTACAGTTCCTTTTAATTTCATTCCTTCTTCCAGGTCTTCAATTTTTAGTACATCACTTCTTAAAATTGGTTTAGGCATATCCTCGCGCGGGTCACGCCCCGGTTTTTTTAAGTTATCTAAAATATCTTCTAGTGTCGGAACGCCGATTTCAATTTCCTTAGCAATTTCATCTAAACTCTTCTGCTTTACAAATAGCTCAAGCATCGAACCTTTTTTATAAATCTCTTTCGCATCGATGTTTGTCAAATCAAGCAGTTTTTCAACAGCAGAATAAGATTCGGGATGAATGAAAGTATTATCAAGCGGATTTTCGCCGTTCGGAATTTTTAAAAATCCAATTGCTTGTTCAAAAACTTTTTCACCTATTCCCTTTACATTTTTAATTTGTTCACGGTTTGTAAATTTCCCATGCTTATCCCGGTATTCAATAATTTTATTCGCTGTACTTTTTGTTAAACCAGAAACATATGTTAGCAAAGATGATGAAGCCGTATTGACATCAACCCCTACGTAATTAACACAACTTATCACAACATCATCTAATTTTTTATTTAATAATTTTTGATCTACGTCGTGTTGGTATAAACCGACTCCGATTGATTTCGAATCGATTTTTACAAGTTCTGCTAACGGGTCTAGAACTCTTCTTGCAATTGAAATGTTGCCGCGCTGAGATGCTTCAAGATCAGGGAATTCATCCTTTGCAATTTTTGAAGCAGAATAAACAGATGCCCCCGCTTCGTTTGTAATTAAATAATAACATTGTAATTTATTTTCAGTAATTAGATTTGCAACCATCAATTCTGTTTCACGGCTTGCTGTTCCATTCCCGATAGAGATTAGCTCAACACTGTGTTTTCTAATTAAATCGGAAACAATTTTCTTTGCTTGTTCTATTTTATTCTGCGGCGGATGAGGATAAATTGTTGTTCCCTCCAAATATTTCCCGGTAGGATCAATAACCGCGACCTTGCATCCTGAAACAAAAGCCGGATCAATTCCCATTATCATTTTGTTCGTAAAGGGGGGTTGAAGTAATAACTGCCGTAAGTTTGATGCAAAAATTTCTACGGCGTGTAAATCTGCTTTTTCGGTAAGTTCACTGCGTACATCTCTTTCAATGGAGGGATATATTAACCTGTTAAAAGAATCTTCGGTTACCTCCCGCAGCATTTCTTCAAAAACATTTTCGTCTTTACCAAAAAATTCGTCATAAATTTCATTAACGATTTTGGGATGATCGTAACTCAACACCACTTTCAGAAATTTTTCTTTTTCGCCTCTATTAATCGCAAGTACCTGGTAGGGTTTTATCTTTTTGAGTTCAATTTCAAATTCGTGATAAATTTCGTACACATCTTTTTTGTTTTTATCGAGGTCTTCTTTTTTCACATTAGATTTTTTTGAAACGATTTTGGAATTCGCTAAAAGAAAATCCCTAACAAGTTGACGTACATCCGCATTTTCTGAAATTCTTTCTGCGATAATATCCTTTGCACCTTGTATTGCTTCTTCAACGGAGTTTACTTCTTTTTCCTTATTGACATACTTTACTGCTTCATCTTCAAGCTTTCCTTTAAAGTGAAGATTATTCAAAATAAATTCGGCTAATGGTTCAAGTCCTTTTGCAATTGCAACGGTTGCGCGTGTTTTTCTTTTCGGTTTATAAGGAAGATATAGATCTTCGACCTCGCGTAATTTTTCCGCGGCTATTATTTTTTCTTTTAATTCATCGGTTAGCTTGCCCTGTTCTTCGATACTTGCAAGAACGGTTTTCTTTCTATCTTCAAGAAGTATAAGATAATTCCGGAGGTCTTCTATATTACGAAGTTGATCTTCGTCTAAGCCACCGGTATGTTCTTTCCTGTAACGCGCAATAAAAGGAACAGTGCCTCCATCATCAAATAGACTAAAGACAGATTTTACCTGGTCATTCTTAATGTTTAGTTCTTTTGCAATCTTTTCTACAATTTTCATTTCTACCCGCAATTTATTAGCGTGTCAAATCAATAACAAAGATAGATTCTTTTCAAGTTGTTTGTTTTATTTCTTTTATTAGATCAGTTTTTTTATGGAATAACTTTAGGACTATAAAAATATCTCCATGATACAAAATCTCATAATAATATATGCATCTTTATATTGATTTATGCATATAATAATTATATTTTTATGCATAAAAGGAAGGTGCTAAATGAGAACTACGTTAGATATACCGGAAGAATTAATTAACGAAGCAATGAAAATCACAAAAGCTTCCACTAAAACCGAACTTATAAAGAATGCTCTAATTAATATTATCCAAAAGAATAAGTTGAAAGAACTTAAGAAATACAAAGGCTCTCTCGACCTAAAAATAGATTTGGATAAATTGAGAAATAGAGATGAAAGTTTTAATTGATAGTTCTGTCTGGATCGATTATTTCCGGACCGGATCAAAATCACAAAAACTCGATGTCTTTATCGATGAAAATCTACTCTGTACAAATGATTTAATTTTAGCAGAATTAATTCCCTTCTTGAAAGTCACAAAACAGACTAAATTAATAAATCTTCTCAACTCAGTCGAAAAAATTCCGTTAATAATTAGATGGCAAGAAATAATAAAGACGCAAACACTTTGCTTGGAAAACGGTGTAAATAAAATCAGCATTCCCGATTTAATAATAGTTGATAACATTATACAAAATGATGTAATCCTTTATTCATTCGATAAACATTTCAAGCTGATAAATAATTATATATCATTTAATTTGATTAGTAATTAAAAGTATTCACTTTCATCTCAGTATCCCATCGCTTATATTTGCTGCAATTTAAAATGAGGGGAGTAAAATGAGAGTCAATGAACTTTCCGTATGTAAAAGAATAGATAAAGTCGGAGTTTCTCCGACAATGCGCGTTGCCGGTGAAGCTAAAGCAATGAAAGCACGAGGAGAAGATGTTATCGATCTAAGTGTAGGTGAACCCGATTTTCCAACACCGCAAAATATAAAAGATGCAGCTAAACGTGCTATCGATGAAGAACATACTAAATATACTATTAACTCCGGTACCGTTGAACTTAGAAAAGCAATTCAGCAAAGTTTAATTCGGGATTATGATCTTAAATACGAACTTGATGAAATAATAGTTTCAAACGGGGCTAAACAAAGCGTTTACAATACTATTATGGCAACTGTTCATGTTGATGATGAAGTTATCATTCCGGCACCGTACTGGGTGTCCTACCCTCAAATGGTTACATTAGCTCATGGTACCCCGGTAATTGTTCAAACAACAGAAGAGAATAACTTTAAGTTGACCCCTCAGCAATTGATTGATGCAATTACACCTTATACAAGGGCAATGATACTTTGTAATCCTTCAAATCCAACCGGTTCGGCTTATACAAAGGAAGAACTTGAGGAAATTGCGGAAATAATGTCAAGGCATCATATATTCGTAATAGCCGATGAAATATATGATAAACTTACTTACGATGATTTTAAGTTCACAAGTTTCCCTACATTAGGTGAAGATACAAAACGAAGAACAATATTAATTAACGGTGTATCAAAAGCGTATGCGATGACCGGGTGGCGAGTGGGTTATACTGCAGCACAGAAAAATGTAGTTGACGGAATAAACAAGTTGCAAAGTCATTCAACATCTCATGCCTCATCAATATCTCAGCAAGCTGCTATCGAAGCATTTTCGGGACCACAAGATGTTGTTGAATATATGCGCCAAGAATTTGAGAAGCGTAGAAACTATCTTCATGCGAAACTTAACAAAATTGAAGGCATCACATGCAATAAACCCGAAGGTGCGTTTTATCTTTTTCCAAATATCAGCAAGTTATTTCATCGAAAATCATCAGTCTTTAAAATTGAGCACTCTTTTGATTTTGCAATGCATTTATTAAAAGAAGCAAAAATCGCTGTTGTACCGGGCAGCGCTTTCGGTGCCGAAGGATACTTGAGAGTTTCGTATGCAAGTTCAATTGAAAACCTGGAAAGAGCTGTTGAGAGATTTAAGAAAGCCGTTGAGATGCTTAGTTAAGATTCCATATATGATTTGATTGTGTGATATATTTTATCGATCGGCATTTTTTGATCTGTCCAAAGTTCGAAGGATTTTGCTCCCTGTTCAACAAACATCTTCAAACCGTTCAAGGCAATTGCCCCTTTTGATTCCGCCATCTTTAAAAATTTTGTCTGCAGAGGATTATAAACAACATCAAAAACAATCTGGCCTTTATTAAATGATTCTTCAATGTTTGTAGGAGAATCATCCACATCCGGCGACATTCCTATAGATGTAGTATTTATAATCAATTTGGAATCATTAAAAAGTGAAACAAGTTCGGGGGGAAATAATTCATATGCAGAAAGATTCTCAAAAAGCATTTTTGATCTAAAATATTCTTTTAATGACTCGGCTTTATCGGCAGTTCTATTAACAATATTAATCTTGCCCGGTTTAAATTCCTTTATTAAAGCATAAAGTACGCTGCGCGAAGATCCGCCTGAACCGATTACCGTTACGATATTACCGGTAATTTCATCTTTAAACGGAGCCAGGGTTTCAATTATTCCGTGAACATCAGTATTGTAACCGTGCAGAACTCCATTGTCATTTACAACCGTGTTTACCGAGCCGACAATATTTGCCTCATCTGAAATCTCGTTAAGATATTGCCCGATTTTCTCTTTAAGTGGAAGAGTAACATTTACTCCTCTTATTCCTAAGGCAACCATTCCTTTTAAAGCAGTCTTTAAATTTACTGCTGTAACATCAAAAGGAAGATATATATAATTAAGACCAAGCATTTCAAAAGAGATGTTATGCATCAATGGCGAAAACGAGTGTTTGATCGGATGACCAATTACACCTACTATCTGGGTTGTATGATTAAATTTGTTTAAAGATTGCATTGAAAGAGATGATTAGTTTTCTTGAATTAACTTATTAAAAAGTTTTGATGTTTTTACTTCGGGAAACTCTTTAGCAAAATCGTTTCTTATAGTCGGATCAAGCTTAAATGCGGATTTCAAACATGATATTGCCTCGGTAGTCCGGTTTAACAGGAAAAATATTTTTGCTTTTCCGTAATAACTGTTGGCATGTTCGGGTTTAAGATTCAAGCATTCTTCGAAAGCAGCCAATGCATCTAACCAAGAACCAATTTCAATATAAGTCTCGGCTAATTTAAACCAAGCGTTAAAATTTTTGTAGTCCGATTCAATTGCGTTAATATAACACCGAATTGAATCTTGAAGATGACCCAATGAATATTCAAGATCAGCTCTTGCAGACCATGCATCGGTAGGATTAGTAGTTATTGATATTGCTTTGTTAAAATCGCGTAAGGCTAATCTATATTTTCCTAAAATATCGTAACAATAACCTCTTGCAAGATAAGCTTCATAATAGTCTTCATCCATTTCAATAGCTTTTGAGTAATTCCTGATTGCCATATTCAAATCGCTTAAATCTTCGTATGCTTGACCTATATTTAAGTAAATTGCTTCATCATAAGGGTCTAGTTCGGCAGCTTTCTTAAAAGCATTGAGAGAATCATTGATTTTATTCATGTTGGCATAAGCAACACCAAGATTAAACCAAGAACTGGCAAAATCATCTTTAAGAGCAATTGATAATTCAAAACTATCGGCGGCATTAGCAAAGTCACCCATTCTTACTTGAACAATCCCTTTATTATACCAACCGGTCGGACTATGGGGTTCTAAATCAAGAAATTTCTCATATACTTTTAATGCTTCATCAAGTTCATCAAGACTCTCATAGCAATAACCCAATTCATACCAGGCTTCAGCGTATGATTTATCCATTTCAATTGCTTTTTTGAAATATTCAATTGCTTCCTGATAATTTTCTTGCCGCTCGTTAATAAGTCCTAAACTAAATACCACTTCTTCATTATTAGGTTCTAGTATTAATGCTTTGTTAAGTGTTTCAATAGAATCGTTCAACAGGTTAAGATTTTCTTCGGCAATTGATTTGTTAATCAAAGATTCTACATCGTTTGGATTTAGAGAAAGCGATTTATTGAAAGCATAGTATGCGTTTTCGAAATCAAACTTATTGTTTAACAACATACCCTTGAACTGCCATATTTCGGAGTTGTAGGGTGTGATCTCCAGCACGGCATCGCATAAGAATAAGCCGTCATCTATATAATCAAATTCTAAACAAAGCTCTATTGTTTCTTCGATGTTTTCAAGATAAGAAAAAGTTTGACCGGCAGAGACAATCTCTTTACATGATTTTACTTTGGCTTGAAGATCCTTGTCATCAAATCTTTCGTTTTCATTGTTATCAAAAAAATCTTCTGAGAAAGACATATAATTCCTTTTTTACTTCGAAGAAAATGTATTATTAAGAAGTGTTAAAATCAAGTTGAAATTAATGTAAGAAAATTATAAGAGATTTTGGAAAAAATTTTGAACCGGATTGTAATACTTGTTTAGTTTAATTGACGAACACCTTCGGAGAATAGGTAATTTTCAGTTTGTAATTTTGTTCCGTTAACTGGCTTAAAGTTAGAATCCATGAATGACGCAAACTTGTCTGTATTTTTTTGTAAAACAAGATTAATTGTTGAATCGTGATAAGAACAGCTTAACATTTTACTGCCGGTACTCAATTTCGATTCTTCTGCAGTACTAACAAGCATATCCATTGCACTCGAACTAATTTCATAAAGTTCGCTTAATTTTTTATGTGTTTGATTAAGTTTTTCCCCAAAGTTATTAAACCGGTTATTCTTCAGATCTTTGTATGCTTCCTCTACAATTTTTCTTTCAACAATATTGTATAAACAGCGCGTATATAACCTCTTTGGCAGTACGTGTATATGTCGTTGAAGAAATTTCTCTTCCACATCACGCAGATTCTTAATACCCCATATATATAATCGTAAACCCTTAACACCTACTTCGCATTCAAGTATTCTGTCTTTACAATTTTGATGAAAATTATCTTTTTCTTGTAGAGTATTGCAAACAACTAAGCGCAAGTTTTTTCCGACAGGAAAATATTTCTTGTAATCTGTTCGTGTATCATAATAAAGTAAAGTATTTGGACGTTGGGCTAATGAAGAATAGTATAGAGGTTTACTTACAACCGGGCCAAAAATTTCAGCTTCTGAATTTACTGCAAATTCCAAAAGAGCTTCATTTGATAATTTTATACATGAAGAAAGAACCAATGCTTTCAAAAACCCCATTGCAATTGCAGCATGATTGCCTAAACCGAATACTTTGGAAGTTTGGTTTATGATGTAACATTCAAATCCGCAAAGAAGATAATTCTCTTTAATAAGATTATTTACAATATTTATCAGACTTCTAATAGGGGCGTTCTCATCTGATGGTTTGAAGCCGGTTATTGGCTCTCCTTTATAGACTTTACCGTCGTAAATTATTGTATAGCTATTTTTAACTTTTCTGTAGGCAAGCCCGACATAACTGTTTACTGCTGATGAAATTTGTATCCCGTCGTTGTATTGTGTATGATCACCTAAAAGAATTATGCTGGAAGGGCTAAGTAAAAATTTTACATTGTCAACATTACCAAAGTAATCGAGAAAACCATTCTGAAGCAGTTCATAAATTTGACTTTCATTATTTTTGTTTGCCGACATGAATGAACCATAAAAAGAATTAAAAAATCTTTAAAATCATAGAAAATCGTTTATAAGAGCTCTTTATCTTATATATTAATATAACGTATTTGCACAAAAATGTCTAAGTTTTTATACTTATTTTAAGAAAATAAAGCTACTAATCGTTCATTTATGCTAGAAAAGATATCTTTCAAAATAGACAGACTTAATGAAAAGATCGGCAGAAATATTTCTTGGCTGACGATTATCTTAGTTATTTTAGTTTGTTATGATGTGATATCTCGTTATGTATTTAAGTCCAGCAGTGTTGCTGTGCAGGAGCTTCAATGGCATTTATTTGCAATTATCTTTTTAATGGCTGCTGCTTATACATTGAAATATGACGAGCATGTTAGAGTAGATGTTATTTATTCAAAACTCTCCGAAAAATCTCGTGCAATAATTGATCTTGTAGGTACAATTGTTTTTTTACTGCCGTTTTGCTTAATCATTATATATGCATCAAGATATTTTGTATTTACTTCATTCCAAATTGGTGAAACCTCTCCCGATCCGGGCGGATTACCGGCTCGTTATTTTTTAAAAGCTGTTCTACCCATATCTTTTTTCTTTGTATTGCTTCAGGGAATCTCTTTAATTCTTAGGTCAATTGTAAAAATAAAAATGTTAAGCAGGAGAGAGAAATAATTTTGGATGCTTTTCCGATAATATTCTTCATTGTCGTATTACTTCTGCTTCTGACAGGATACCCTGTTGCCTTTACATTGGGCGGAGCTTCAATAATATTCGGGCTATTTACATTCGGAATAGAATTTTTCAATCTTCTTCCCCTTCGAATTTGGGGAATAATGAATAATTATATTTTGATAGCCGTACCTTTATTTATTTTCATGGGAGTTATGTTTGAAAAATCCGGTTTAGCTGAAGATCTATTAGAAACGATGGCTTTACTATTCGGAAAATTAAAAGGGGGATTAGCGATTTCGGTTCTTATTGTTGGTGCAATGCTTGCCGCTGCAACCGGGATTGTTGGCGCAACTGTTGTGACTATGGGAGTTTTGAGTTTACCTACTATGCTTAAACGCGGATATAATCCGAAAAGTGCATGTGGTATAATATCCGCTTCGGGTACATTAGGTCAAATTATACCTCCAAGCATAGTTCTGGTTCTTCTCGGAAGTGTTTTAAATATTTCGGTTGGTGATTTATTTATGGCGGCTGTTATTCCCGGTTTTATTCTTGTAGCTCTTTATTTAGGATGGATAATTTTGACAACGTTTTTAAATCCAAAAGATCTACCGGCAATGCCAAAGGAAGATCTTGAAATATTTAGAACGAGCAATATGTACAAAAAAATTGTGGGTGCATTTATTGCCCCGGTTGTATTAATTATTGCGGTATTGGGTTCAATATTTGCCGGTATTGCTTCTCCAACGGAAGCTGCTGCTATCGGTGCACTTGGTGCAACCCTTCTTACATTATTCAGAAAGAAATTTTCTTTGAAAACTCTAAACGAAGTTATGGTACAAACAACTCGTTTAACAAGCATGGCATTCTTAATTCTTGTCGGCGCCTCTGCATTTGGACTGGTCTTTAGAGGGATGGGTGGTGATAGATACTTAACGGAACTAATTTCAGAAATTGAACCGCATCATTTTCTTTTGATAGTTATGCTAATAATTTTTATTGCAGGTTTCTTTATAGATTTTATCGAGATAACATTTATAATTGTTCCGGTTGTTGCCCCAATATTTGTTCATCTCGGTATTGATTTGTTGTGGGTTGGTATATTGATTGCCATAAATCTTCAGACATCTTTTTTAACTCCGCCATTCGGGTTTGCCCTTTTTTACCTGAAAGGAGTTGCTCCCCCTTCGGTTAAAACTTCCCATATCTATAAAGGGATTATGCCTTACGTTGCTATTCAGTTGTTTGCACTTTTTTTAATAATACTATTCCCCGAAATAGCTTTATGGTTTCCGAATTTTCTTAAACAATAATTATAACGGTTGATAGTTAGGTTCAACTATATCATCCCAACTGTAAAACAACTCGTGATATTTTTTGTATGATTCAAAAACTTTATAACTCATCGAATCGCTTTGAACAATTTCATCAATTGCTTCTTTAGAAAATCTTTTGAAACTACTTAATACATCGTTAGGGAATTTTCTAAACGCTGCTTTAGTTTCGTTCTTTAATTTAAAGTAATATTCTGCATTCCTCTTTTTAAATAAACCGGTTAGTTTAGCATTTTGAATTGACGCAGCTTCTTTAACAATTGATTGCAAGTCAATAGGAAGCGATTCATATGCGGATTTGTTTATTAGTAATTCAATAACTCCTGTTGGTTCAGCCCAGCTTGGGTAATAATAATATTTTGCAATTTCATGAAAACCCATTAAATAATCATGATAAGGACCGATCCAATCGGTTGCATCAATTACACCTCTTTCAAGGTTTGTATAAATTTCACTACCTGCGGAAAGTACAGCAGACCCGCCGGCTTTATTTATAACTTTGCCGCCGATTCCGGGAAATCTTATCTTTAATCCTTTCACATCATTGATGGAATTTATTTCTTTGTTAAACCAACCTCCCATCTGAGCACCTGTGTTTCCGCAAGGAAAAGCTAGTAAGTTAAATTGCCGGTATACTTCATGCCAAAGATCAATCCCGCCGCCGTAGTATAACCATGCATTCATTTGTGATGTATTCATACCAAAAGGTAGACTCGTAAAAAATTGTGCGGCTGGTGTTTTTCCTGCCCAATAATAAGAAGCCGAATGACCCAGCTCTGCTACTCCTTGACTTACCGCATCAAATGTTTCTAACGGGGGGACTAATTCACCGCCACCATAAACTTTAATTTTAATTCTACCTCCGGACATTGTCTCGATGTTTTTTGCTAAATCTTCGGCACCTTCACCAAGCAATGGGAAATGCGGAGCCCATGCCGTTACCATTCTCCAGTTATATGATTTATTGAAATTAACATTTACAGATTCAGTTTTTTCATTATCGGTGCAGCCAAACAATAATGCACCGGTTCCGGCTAATGCGGTTTTTTTAATAAAATCTCTTCTATTTGGATTCATAAACACCTCGGAAATAATTAAAATTTCTTTCCGTATAATTTATATAAAATTTTGTAGGATTTTATCAAGCAAGACAATTATATGCCGGTAATATTTTATAATAAATCACCAAATTTATTACGGAAGTAATCTAAACTCGGTGCTTTCCCTCACTTATAAAAAATACTTCTTTGAAGGAATTGTTTCTTTTAATAGATTTCTCTCACAGATATCAACTCAATAATAATATAAGTGTCTCCGACTACTTTGAAGCAGACATAAAAAAATTTTAGATTTATTCTGCGGAGGGTATATGTACAATTCTATTATTCTTCTTTTTACTATAAGCTTACTAATGCTATCATGCTCGTCAAATAATATCGATGAAGAGAAAATGGATTCTTTACTTCGTCAAAAAGTAAACGTACTTATGAAAGAATCCCCTTCCGAAAGAACTGATTTTATAGGTAAATGTAATATTCCAATAGATCAAGAAGTTAGATCGGAAATCGAAAATCTCGGAATTGAAATTCAGACGGTTATTGGTGACATATTTACTGCTTCGGGTAATGCCGTTCAAATAAAAGAACTAACCCGTCTTGAATATATTGTTAGCTTAGAACTTTCTGTCAAACGTAAACCATTTTAATTAACAACTTAAGTTAAAAGGTGATAAATATGAGTACAATAACAAAACTGTTATTTACTGTAGTTATATCATTATCGGTAATTTTTGGTCAACGGGTTGAAAAAATCGGTATCAATCAACGTTTATTCGTTGAAGAATCAAAAATAATCGAGCTTACAAAAAGCGAATCTTTTGATTGGGAACGAAAAGTATCTCCGGAATTAAGAAGAATAGTAAATAAAGCTATTAAAGAGAAAAGTTTTCAATCATTCAGTGAAGAGACTTTTATAAAGCAAAACAAAAATATTCCACTTATAAAAACGGTTGAGAATAATATTACTATTCCGGTTTTTATAAAGACAACGGATTTGTACAAAATTGATTTTTTAATTAGTGAAACCGGGGGAAGTATTCAATCAAATATTGGAAATATTATTACGGCAGAATTGGATATTTTTTCAATTTCTGAATTAGCACTCTTCGATGAAGTTGAATATATAGAAGCAAGTTCTATAAGTTATCCATTACTTGATGTAAGCCGAACTGAAATAAAAGCAAATCAAGTTCATAGCGGTACCGGATTATCTCAATCATATCAAGGTGAAGGTGTAATTGTTGGAGTTGTTGACTCGGGTATTGATTGGGAACATGCTGATTTTTATAATTCTCAAGGAAGCAGAATTCAGTATTTATGGGATATGTCGGGAAGTTCAAATCCGCCTTCCGGATATAATTACGGTAGAGAATATACAAAAGCACAAATTGATGCTGGACAATGTTTTCAAATAGACGGAGATGACGGTGGCGGGCATGGTACCCATGTTGCTTCCACTGCTGCCGGTAATGGAGGGGCTAACACAACATACACCGGTATCGCTCCCAAATCGGATATTATTTTTGTTAAAGGTTTTCGTGATGGACCGGGGTTTTATGACACAGATGTTATTAATGGGTGTAACTATATATTTACAAAAGCTCAATCTCTCGGTAAACCTGCGGTAATTAATTTAAGTCTCGGAGGACATTTCGGACCCCATGATGGAACAAGTCTTTATGAGCAATCATTAAGTGCGCTTACAGGCCAGGGCAAAATAATTGTAGCGGCTGCTGGAAATGAAGGTAATGATTTTTTACATCTTAGTTACGCTACAAGCGGTTCATCAATTAACGAAGCAAATCAAACTTACTGGGTTATTCCTTCGGATAGGTCAATGTCGGTGGTTGACATGTGGTATAATTCCGGCAGTATTAGTGTCGGAATTGCAGCATACGACAAAAGCTTGAACTTTATTGGTGCTACTTCTCCAATATCACCGGGTAACAAAGTAGAAGATTTATCATTTACCGTTAATGGCACCACATATGCAATAGTATCTATAGACGCAACAACAACATCAGATCCGAATAACGGTGCCCGAAGAGCTTTATTCCTTATTGAAGACGGTAACGGACTATATGATCTCGGAGCTGTTTACTGGAGTCTTTATACATTCGGTTCGGGGACTTTTGATGCATGGATTGCTACTGGCGGATATTTTACAACTGATAGTAATCCTGTAAACGGTATTTATCCCGGTGATAACAACAGGTCAATAGGAATGCCGTCGACCGCTCAAAAATTAATATGCGTTGGATCTTATGTTACAAAAACTCAATGGATTGATATAGACGGTGTTACAAGAATACAGGGTGGAAGTCCCACAATTAATGCTATATCTTCATTCAGCAGTATCGGACCATCAAGAGACGGAAGGTTAAAGCCGGATATTACTGCTCCAGGTGAAGTAATTGTTGCCGCTTTTTCAAATGATCTAACTATTGGTTCGGGTGGAACACCGCGCAGCAATATTATTCTTGGTGGTAAGCATCAAAAAATGCAAGGCACCAGCATGGCTGCTCCACATGTAACCGGTGTTGTCGCATTAATGCTTCAAAAGAACAGTACTCTTGATTATAATCAGGTTTATTCCTCATTAACATCAACCGCAAGAAGAGATAGTTACACGGGAGGCAGTTCAAATAACACATACGGTTATGGTAAAGTGGATGCACTTGCATCAGTTCAAAATACGACCGGAGGGGGTGGAGGTGGAACACAAGTAACACTCTTGCAGGAAGGTTTTGACGGGCAATTTCCACCGTCAGGGTGGCAAAGAACAATTACTAATACAAACAATACATGGCTGCAGGGTAATGTAACAAATCATAATTTTAATACAATTGATCCGTCCAGTATCGCCTCTGCATTATGTCCATGGGTTGCAGAAAACCAGAACGAATGGTTAATTACTCCATCCCTTGCATTAGGTACTAACAGTGTTGTAGAATTTTATGTGGGATATAGCACGGATTGGCTGTCTGCAGCTACTATTAGTTTACTTATTTCAACTGATGGAATTAATTATACACAAATATGGACAGCTGAAAACGATGAACAGCCATGGAGTTGGAGAAACAGATCGATAGATTTATCAGCATACAACAATCAATCCGTTAAACTTGCTTGGCGGTATTTAGGTAATGACGGCGATTATGTTGGGGTTGACGGTGTAAGTGTAATTACAACGCAAGGCGCAACTGATGTTAAATATCCGGATGAGGAAATCCCAAAAGTTTTTTCTTTATATCAAAATTATCCTAATCCATTTAATCCATCCACGACAATCGAATACGATGTTCCTAGTCAAACTATGATTAATTTGATTGTATACGATATACTTGGTCAAAAAGTTAAAACACTCGTAAGCAATGTAAAAGAGGCAGGAAAGTACCGATCAATTTGGGATGGAACAAATGATTTTGGAAATCGATTAAGCAGCGGAATTTATATAATAAGGTTGGAAACGGATAAAATTTTATCATCAATGAAAGTTATGATGCTGAAGTAATCTTAATGGTATTCTATTTGAAGCCGCTTACGAGAAATTTCTTGTAGCGGCTTTTTATTTGTAAATGAGAGTTCACCTATCAATAATTAATTGAACAATGCAGTTCTTAGTTTTTCGAATAAAACTTCGGCAATCAAGCCGTCATTATTTATAGTCTCGTATCCATTACCAAATGCAATAAAAGTTGTGTTTTTATAATTGAATAAAATAGTTGAATATCCTGCCACTGCACCGGTATGACCAACCGCTCCGAATATATCGGAAATACCTAATCCATAATAAACACCCTCCGGTGCACCGGTAACCGGCACTGTTATTTCCAATCTTCTATTTTGAATTTCCTCATTTAACAAAGATCCGGCTATAAGTTCATTTATCCAAATTAGCAAATCATCCGCAGTCGAGACAACACCGCCTGCTGCCCATATTGCATAAGGATTTTGCGAAGTAAAATCTTCATCTACTGAAAAATTACCGTCTTGGTTTAAGTCCAAATAACCGTGAGAATAATTTCCTTGCAGATTGTTCATGGTTGGTAGATATGTATTATACATTCCTAATGGAAGAAAAATTTCATAATGAAGAAAGTCTGAAAGTGATTTATTTGAATATCTTTCAATTATTAATCCAAGTAAATAATAATTTGAATTACTGTAATAACTTTTATTGCCCGGAGTATCTATTAATTCTTCATCTTTAAAAAGGTTGCAAATCATATCCGGTGTCCATTCATATGTAGGGTCGGTAGAATAAATATCGAGGAAACTGTCATAAGATGTGTAATCTGGAATAGCCGAGCTATGATTCAATAACATTTCAAGTGTAATCATATTTCCATAACTTAAAAGCTCTGGAAGTAATTCTTCTATAGTATTTTCTAATTGTATTATATCCTTTTGAACCAGAACTAATATACCGGTTCCAATCATTGTTTTGGTTACACTGCCTATACGGAATTGTTTGTTGGTTTCCATCTTGGATGAGTCACTGATATTAGAATAACCTATTGCTTCTTTAAATTGAGATCCATCCTTGAATTTAACAAACAATATAGCTCCGGGAATATTATGTGATTGAACTGAATCCAAAAAAATATTCGTGATAAGATCATGGTTCCTTTCAGCAATTGTTACATCGAGAGGTCTATTGAGTGGTTCGCAGCTCCAAATAAAAAAAATTACACCCAGAAAATGCAGGATATTCACTTTAAACATAATCTTCATATATAAATTATCGTAAAAAAATGTGTTAAGTTTATTTACTTACTTACAAATGAATGCAAAGTTTATCAGATTATAAACTTTAAAGAGAACTATATTGTTATAGTTATATAAATAGAGAAAACGATGAAAAACATTTTAGTCACCGGTGCGACCGGTTATATAGGCGGAAGGTTAATCCCCAGACTTATTGAAAAGGGATATAACGTAACTTGTTTAGTAAGAGATAAAAGCAGAATTGCCGGCAGATGGCCTAAAGCAAAAGTAGTTGAAGGCGATGTTCATAAATTTGACTCGCTGACCACAGCACTTAAAGATATTGATATAGCGTATTACCTCATCCACTCTATGTCTTCCGGTGAAAATAATTTTGTTGATCTGGATGAAAAAGCTGCGGAAAATTTTTCACTTAAAGCAAAAACTGCCGGTGTTAAAAGAATAATTTATCTTGGCGGGCTCGGTTCAAAAAGCGATGAATTATCTCCTCATTTAAGAAGCCGACAAGCAACAGGTGAGAAATTAAGAAGTTCGGGAATTTCAGTTACCGAATTCAGAGCCGGAATGATTGTAGGCTCAGGAAGTTTATCTTTCGAAATGGTTAGGTACTTAACTGAAAGAGTTCCAATAATGATCTGTCCCAAATGGGTAAGTACAAAAACTCAACCGATTGCAATTAGAGATGTTCTTCGTTATTTAATTGATACGATTGAAAAACCGGAAACCGAAAACATGATTCTTGAAATCGGGAGTCCGGATATTCTAACATATGCAGATTTGATGTTGACATACGCAAAAATCCGCGGATTAAAAAGGCACATGATTGACGTACCTTTTCTTACACCTAGACTATCATCCTATTGGGTAGATTTAGTTACACCAATTCCTAGCAATATAGCGAGACCGATTATCGAAGGACTCAAAAACGAGTCGGTTTGCACTGATGATAGTGCAAGAAAAATTTTCCCTTTCGAACCAATCAGTTATGAGGAGGCTGTGAATTTTGCTTTACAAAGACAGAAAAAAGGAAATGTCGAAACAATTTGGTCAGGCTCTATATCAAGTATAAATACCAGTAATGTTATAAATCTCGATTTGCTGCATCGTGAAGGAATGATTATAGAAAAACGAGAGAGAGTAATTAATGCATCGACTCATAGAGTATTTGAAATTGTATCAAAACTAGGTGGTAAAAATGGTTGGTATGCAAACTGGCTTTGGCAAGCTCGTGGAATATTAGACAGAATATTCGGCGGTGTTGGGATGCGACGTGGACGAAGAGATAAAGAGAAATTGATGGTGGGGGATCCGCTTGATTTTTGGCGTGTTGAAGCTGTTGAAACTAATCAATTAATTAGGTTAAGAGCAGAAATGAAACTGCCGGGCAGAGCCTGGCTGCAATTTTCATTAAGGCAAATTGATCCGGGTAAATCAATCTTAACACAAATAGCATTTTTTGAACCAAAAGGATTGTTCGGGGTTATTTACTGGTACTCAATTTATTTTGTTCATAAATTAGTTTTCAGCGGAATGATAAATGATATTAAATCAAAATCCGAATCCACGTTAACATAGAGTATTATAAATAGTTTGTATACTCTTATTGTGGAATTTTAAATAAACCGGTTGAGGACATAGATTATATCTCTATATTTATTCCCACCGGACAGTGATCCGAGCCAATTACATCCGGCATAGTGAATGCATCGGTTATATTCTTTTTAAGATTTTCACTTATAAAAAAGTAATCAATTCTCCAGCCTACATTTCGTTCTCTTGAACGAGTAATTACATCCCACCAAGTATAGACTTCCGGTTTGTCGTTAAACATTCTTAACGTATCAATAAAACCCTCATCAAAAAATCTATCCATCCATGCTCTTTCTTCGGGTAAAAATCCGGAGACAGTTTCATTTGCTTTAGGTCGTGCGAGGTCTATTTCTTTGTGGGCGGTGTTCACATCACCGCAGACAATAATTTTCTTTCCTTGTTTAAGAAGATCGACGGCATAATTCTGAAATGCTTCATAAAAATCTAATTTATATTTTAATCGCTCCTTGCTCTGTTTGCCATTAGGGAAATAGATATTGAATAAAGTAAACTTCTTAAACTCGGTAATTACAATTCTTCCTTCGTTGTCAAATTCATCAATACCGAATCCTTTAGAAACATTAATAGGTTCTTCTTTTGTGTAAGTAACAACTCCGCTATAACCTTTCTTATATGCTTGCGAAAAGTAAGCATGATAGCCGCTAATATTTGTTAACGATTCATCAAGCTGTTCTTCCCATGCTTTAGTTTCCTGCAGACAAAGTATATCGGGGTTTTCAATTTTGAACCATTCAAGAAAACCTTTCTTTGCAACAGCTCTTATACCGTTTACGTTCCAGGAGAGTAATTTGTAGGTTTTCATTTCATCCTTGTTTTATTATTGACTAAAAAGATAAAAAAAATTCCCCTCAATAAAACAAACCTGAAGTATGAAAGTCATAGAATAATATCATCCCTTTGGGATTCGATAAGTTGATGTTGGGCTGTTAGTTTATAATCATATCATCCCTTCGGGATTAGGATGATCTAGTCGTTAAGATAATTTATAAAAATATCATCTCTTCGGGATTGGATAAACAAGTGCCTTGTTTTTTTGATGAGTAAGATGAACGCCGAAGGCTTGATATGATTGTAACAAAAGAAAAAAACCCAGAATGGGTGAAATTGTATAGTTGCCAACAGAGTCTTTATAATAACACCGCTATGCGGTTTGGAGCGATAGTCAGTAAATCTTTTTATAAAAATAGCATCCCTTAAGAATTCGTTAAGTTTATCTTATGCTATTAGTTTATAATAATGTCATCCCTTCGGGATTCGGTAAGCTTCTTTTAGGCTATCAGCTTATAATAATATCATCCCTTTGGGATTGGATCGTTTTAGTTGTTATGATGATTATAAAAATGTTATCTCTTCGTGATTGGAGAAACAAGCGTCTTGGTATTTGATGAGTAAGATGAACGCCGAAGGCGTGGGATGATTATAATTAAAAAAATACACAAAGAGACTAACGCCGAAGGCGTGATATGATTGTAACAAAAAAGTAAAGCCAAACAGACAAAAACCCCGAAGGGGTGAAATTAGAGAGTTTCCGAAAGAGTTTTATAATACCACCACTTCACGGCTTGGGACGATAGTTGGCGGTTCTTTTATTTTATTCCGGTAAGCAGGGTTTGACTTTTAATTATATTTTGTTATTTTGGTACTAAATAAAAATTATTAGTACTGTTATATGCCAAGACCGAAAAAAGTAGACCTAAAAGAGAGAATTATCAATGCGGCTGAAAATAAGTTTTTCAGGCTCGGGTTTTACAAAGTTTCAGTCGATGAAATTGTAGCCGAAGCCAAAACAAGTAAAGCCGCTGTATATCGATTTTATTCTTCAAAAGAAGAACTTGTTGAAGCTGTGCTCAACAAATTGAATGATCATATTAATCGGAATATCAGCGCAATTGTAAATAACAACTCCATTTTGTTTCAGGATAAATTAGAGAAAATTATCGAATTCACAAGCGGACTATTTCAAAGAATTAATATAGCTTTCTTAGATGATCTTCGAAACCATACACCGTCTCTTGGGATTGAATATCAGAAAATGAGATTACATAGAATTAATACACACTATAAACAATTATTCTCGGAAGGAATTAAAGAAAAAATAGTCCGGAACGATATTCCGTTGGATTTTATTCTTTACTATTATACAAAAATTACGGAATTGGCAATTTATCCGGATGAAGAAGTGACATCAAGATATACCCCAAAAAAAGTATATCAATATTTGTCCCGCTTATTTTACGAAGGAGCAAAAAGCTAAAAATTTTTTACTTATTCTGGTACTATATTTGTACTTACAGTACTAATAAAAAAGGAGAAATAATATGTTTGCTATAAATCATGCCGCAACCGCACTTGTTTTCAAAAAGAAATTCCCAGAAGTGAAAATGCTTTGGCTGCTTTTATCTGTTCAATTTATAGAATTTATATGGGTCGGGTTAAATTTTATGGGATTAGAAAAAACATCAACCGAGCCGGTAGTAAATTACGTTGGTGATATTCATCTTTACCATATGCCGTTTTCTCATTCTATTCTTTCTTCACTGTTTTTATCAATTGCAGCATATGTGATGGTTAAGTATTTCACAAAAAGTAGAAAAACTGCATTGGTAATTTCAATGGCAGTTGCCTCTCATATTATTCTCGATTTACTTGTTCACGCTAAAGATATTCCGTTAAGCTTTATTTCTGCAGATACAAAATTAGGAACTCAGCTATATAGCTTGTTCCCGTATATAGCTTTTACAGTAGAGTTTGCTTATGGAATATTCTGTTGGTTCTACTTCAAAGGGTCGCTTAAACTGTTGTATGTTATAATTGGCTTCAACTTAGCTAACTTTACAATTTTTTCACCGCATATAGTTGGATTGGAAAGCATATTTGCAAATCAGACGGTACTAATGGTTTCTGTGATTTTATTTCAGATAATTGTTACGCTTTATTTGGTTGGTAAGCTTTCGGTAGGAAAAAGATTTGAAGGTAGAAAAGAAAGAAAATTGAGTAATGAATTAGAACCGATAGGCTGATATTTGTTTATCATCTATGTCTATGAGAAGAAAGGAACAGCTTCTTATTAACTATTAGATGGGAATGGTTTGCCGTTGCTGTTCAATGTATGGTACGGCCGATGCAGTAAAGTATCTATTTTAATCAACTATTTTTTGTACCGCATTTATCGCAAAACTTACTACCAACATCTAATTTAGCTTTGCAAGAGGGGCATGTTAATTTTTCGTCTTTTATTAATTTATATCCACATGAATCACAAAATTTTTGTCCATGCTCAAATGGCTTATTACAAGAAGGACATAAATTTCTAATAGGTTTTTTAGCTGGTTGTACTTTATTATTTTCTATTTTTGTTAGCATCCTTTTTATTATTAGATCCAAATCATCAAAAGAGATATATGCAAATACGCCATCTTTACCTGATATATCAAACATCAGTAAATGATTTATACTTCTGATAATTAATACGACTTCATGCCCAATGATATCATCCTCTACATTCTCAGAAATTCCAACAGCTATTTTAGAAATGTTTTCAAGCAAGGCTTCAAATATTGCCTGTCCATTTGTTGTTAAGGAATAATAATTATCAAAATCTTTCTCGATAAAGCCTTTTGTTTCCAATTCAAGGAATGATGTTAAGATATCTTTTTCTCCAAAGGAATTTGCAATTCTTAATGGAAATACTTTTTCAAGAAAGATAATTAACCAATTAAAATTTTCTTTCTCTGCTTCATTTAATCTGTCAAGTATAGATGTTGAATTAAAGATTTCAATAGAAGGAGTTTTCGATAAAGTTGCAAACAACCTAATGTGTTTAATTTGGTCTATTATTGCAAGAAATACTAAAACTGTTTGTGTAGATAACTCAATACTTATCGGGAGCTTTGTAATATTTGTATTTCCAAGATACTTTTTGAAGGTTGTTACAAAATTCGTTTCGTCTAATAAATCCAAATTTCGATTATCACCGATTTTTGTTGTTCTAATTATCTGATTATCCATACCAATGGAAAATAAGGAACGCGTAATTGAAGTATCACCAATGCAAAAATGAGCTCTAAGAATTTTAAGTGGGGATGAAATATTGTAAACAGCTTTTTGTAAAAAAGCTTTATCGGTATTTGATAATTTGTTTAAACGTTCGCTTTCTTTTAGTTCTCTCTGGTCATCTCGAAGCCTTATTACTGAAATTGGCAGTTGTGCGAGTTTGTTAACCTGGAAATTGTAATGTTGAATTAAATAGTGTATTTCATACTCGCTTAAAATTAGTGAATTGTTAGTTGATTCCATTTTGTTTTCCTATCAGCCAAAATTAGGCGAAAAGTTTTGCATAATATTTTTTGATTGATTGACAAATGATTTAATGCTGTAACCATTGCTTTGTAAAATCTCATTTATCTTTTGTGGATTCTTGGCAATTTGAGTTGCAACGCTCATAAGTTTTGGATCTGGGAATATATCACCTGTTCTGCCCGTACAATAATTTGCGCGGTTTAATCCTTTTGCAACGGATTTTGGATCAGTGTATTTATTGATTGCAATTTTTTGTTGTTCAAAAAGAGGTTTTAATTCCTCAGATGATATTTTGAGTGGATCTTCCAAGACTCCTTTTGTTCCATAGTCTGTCTTCATCAAAATATTTTGATCAACCAGAGCATCGCCTGAAGTTTTATATGTTGATTTTAAATTTCCTAATTCATCCGTCGTATATACGGTTGTTGTTCCGCTTATACTCTGACGCGCAGCTGTGAATCCGGTAGGATATGTATCTGCGGGTCCTCCTGAATGACCTTTCATTATTCTGTCATAAGTTCCGAAGTCAATATCATTATTTGTTAATCCTTTTCTAGCAAGGTGATCAGAGACATGGCTATCGTGAGAGGAAGCAAATTTATGAGATAGATTTTCATACGCTTCCTCAACCGAGATATTATTTCTGTAAGCGTATTTCTCAAGTGAGTCTTTATCAAAAACAACGAGAGTTGTTCTATCGGCGTCGGTTTTAACTGATCTTATTCCGCCTCCCTTTGCACTTGAACCGCTGTCACCCACAAGCACTTCTTTGATTTTTATGTTATTACTTCTTTGGAAATCATCAATAGTTGATATTGTCCCTTTGTTAATACTTTCGTTCGCTTGTTTCGTTATAAAATCGTTCAATTGCTTTGCTTCTTCAATTGTTATATGACCGTTTGCTTCAAGCTCTGCTAAATTTTTCATTCCGTTGCTTTTATATAGGTTCAGCAGATCATCTTCATTCCCCGATTTTAGAGCATTCTTCATCGTATTTTTCGCTGCTAATGCATTTGAACTTACCGGTGAAGGTTTTATATTATTTCCTCCCAGAACATCCTTCACATCCTTTTGAAGAAAATTCATAATTGTGTTAGTTGTTTTGGGAAATGTCTTTTGTATTGCATCACCTAACATCAATGTCGGTTTCTGTAATAGGTTAGAAGTCATTTCGTCAAATAAAAGATTAGAAACTGCACCGGAGAATGATTGCCATGTTGTTTTTCCCTGCATTGCCGAATCACTCATTTGATAAAATGCATTTGCCGTTTCCAAAAATATTTCAGAAGTACCGCCTGTCGAAATATTTACAAGTGTCTTGAACCCGGCAGCTAAATATGAAGTTGTTCCGTCTGATTTCAATCCTGTAAATAATTCTTTTGATGTGTTGTGCGCGAACAGTGATAAGTAATATGCATCTGAATTTATAACATCGAGATTACTTACATTATTCATATTCCTCTGATGATGTTCCATCATTCGGCTTGCTAAATCTTTATTTACATATCCGTTTTCATCATATAAGTTATCTCTAAGTCTGCCGTATTCGGGATGGCTATTTAGGAAGTTTTCAACTTTTCGGGATAAATTATCTTGATATGCACGAAAATCATTTAAGTTCTTCATCTCTGAGGCGACGTCTTTACCAACGCCACCGTATGGACTTAGTCCGCTATCTACATAATTATCCTTAGGTATTTTCCCATTATTATTTTTTATTGTGTTGGCAACTTCATTAGCTCTTTTATTCCAATATTCAATATCCTTTTTCATATTATCAATAATATCTTTGCTATATCCTGGGTCACCCGGCTTATATGTTGTTTGATATGACTTTAAATCCTTTTCGAACTTATGCAAATTTTCCCGGGCAAATGTTAAATCTTGTACATCATCTTCATAGGATTCGTAAGGAGGATTGTACTTTGTCTCTTTTTGAGTTTCATCATTTACAATTCCCTGATAATCAACTGCTTGACAAATTCTTTTTTGTGCTTTTTGCAGATCGATTATTAAGTCCACTAAATCAGACTCGTAATTCTTGCTCTGAGGTGAATTTTTTTTGATGAAGTCATTTAGCTTTACAAGTCTATTCTCATAATCTTGTTTTACATCTTGGAGCCAATCCGCTTCATTTTGGGCTTTGGATTTGTTTAAGGAATTAATCTGCTTTTCTATTTCTTTTTGTTTTGAAAGAAGTTCAGAATATCCTGCATTGCTTTTTATTTCCTGAATATCTCGTTCGGCAGATTTATGCTTTTTAATTATTGAGTCAAGTTGCTGCTGCAAATTATTCTTTATAGAGTTATGTTCTTTAAGCTTGTTAAGATCATTCTTGTAACTCATTTTTGCATCGAGGATATTGTCAATTTCATCATTATATTTTTTTATCTCTGAATTTATTTCTTCTATCGGTAAAAGGTCTTCTGTATTACTAAGTTTTTCTTTCAAAGAGTCAATCAAAGAATTTTTATAGTCGATAGTCTTTTCCATTCCTTTTATAACTGTATTAGGATTATCTAAAAAAGAAAATTCTTTTTCACGTTTTTCTCCTTCAAATCCCGAATGCCAGAACGAAGAATATTTTCGATTCATTTCATGCCAATGGATAGAACTATTAATACTAGTTTTATTACAACTATCATACAATTCCCAATAACGGGGATTAAGTATTACGTCCGGATTGTTAGCATTTATTTGCCTTATCTCATCATCAACTCTTGAAATATCTTTATTAATTTTTGCCAACTCAGTGTGCAATCCATTTATAAAAGCTTTACTTGATTCAACAATGCCCGCTCCTTTTGAATAACATTTGTCAGCAAGATTCTTAATTGAATCAATCTCACTTGATTGAAAATCTTTTGATTCTTCTTGTGACTTACTTTTGAGCGAATCGGTTTTTGTATGTGGAGAAACTAAGTTCAGTAATCCACCAATGTTTGCAAATGCACCCATTGATGCACCAATTCCTCCTAAACCAGCCAATGCTATCATACCGGCAAGTAACGGCGCAATTAACTCATACATAGAATGTTCTATATTCTCGGCTTGTATCAGATATAGGAGTTTATCGTCAATATGTTTTGCAAGATATTTAATATTAGAAGACACATCAGAGGAATGGTCAGATACATCAACATTAACATCTATTTTAACTCCAGTATTATCAAAGAAGCGGTGTGCAAAATGAATATATTTCGCAATAACCCCTGTTGATGTGGAGCTTTGGTATGGACTATAATTACCAGTAGGGCCTTCAACTGTACCAATTGCAGCTTCACTTAGCTCCGGTATATTAAAAACATTTTCAAGTTTTGGGCTAATATATATTTTGTATTTATTTCCCTGCGGATCTTGGACAGTATATTGATAAGAACCCATGTATAGACTAAAATTATCCGGGTCGTACTTATATTTCCATCCAGATGGCAGATCACCAAAGAAGTCAATTCTTGACAACTTTTTATTAATATCGTCAACGTCTACTTGCGCAAATGCCGAGATACAACTGAAGCAAATTATCCATAAAGAAAATAGGAAGCGTTTCATTTATATATCAACTAATTGGTTTCCCGCAATGGCTGCAGTGCTTGTCCGTATAACCAAGAGGTGATTTACAGTAAGGACAGAATAAATTTTTTGTATTGACTGTTACTTTTCGTTCGAGTTTGCCGGTTGCAAGCACTTCTTTGATATCTTTTATGATGCCTGAAGAAAAGCCTATCGAGTTGCCTGATGAAAATGCTATTAATATTATAGTCAAATAAAAACTTTCACTTTTGGCAAGTTGGCTTAAGGTTTGTGTTAGACCAAACGACAGAACCCAAAAAATTAACCACCAACCCGAATTTTGTCCGAATACACGATTATTCTTCAAATATAATGAGGTTGATTTACTCCATTGAGCGCCAAATAATACACCAATAAAAAATGAGATTAAGGCGATAATAAAATAGATTCTGTAATATTCATTATAGTAAAATGCATAAGCAGCAAGTGTAAAGAAACATGTGTATAAGGTGATGAGATAACTCTTCTTTTTATATTCTCTTTCTTTGCGATAAGTCTTAATAATAACATAAATCATTACAACAGAAGCAACACTACTGGATATGCTGAAAATTTTTATAAACGTACTTAGGGGATAAATGGTTAGTAATACTAAAATGATTGTAAAAACTAAGAAGAGGAAAAATAACACTTTTGGTTTTATGACGGCTCTTAGAAACATTAGAGATATTTCCAGACCTCAATATACTATTTTCAAATTAATCATTATTTTTATGAGGAGCAATTCTTTTATTGTCGATATTAATGAAGTTTTTAGGAGGGAAAATCTTATTTAACAAACATTAGCAGAGGGCATCAATGAAGACATGCACAAGCTGCAATCTCAAATTTGATGATAGTAAAAACTATTGTATTGAATGCGGTAAAGAATTAATTCCTCTAACCGAAGAGAAATTTAAAACAAAAGAAGTAATTACCCCCACGTCACCGGTTGAAGAGACTAATCAAAATAACTTACAGAAAAACCTTCCCCAAAAGAGAAGCCAAGTAAACTTGACTATTATTATTGCATTAGTAATCATCATAGCTGCAAGGTTCATTTTTGATTTACCCCCATTTTTCATAATTATACTTATTGTTATAGCTGCCGTGATTGTGTTTTATCAATCATCAAGAAATAAAAAGGTAAGATGATGAAACAATGCAAAATATGTAGAATTGAATATGAAGATGATAAGCAGTTTTGTAAAGAATGCGGTACAAAACTTGAGGAAGTATCACCAAAAAAGATTTGTAAAAATTGCCAAATTGAATACCCAAGCGATAAGGAATTTTGTAAAGAGTGCGGTGAATCTTTAACAGTTAGTAGTGTGTTGGATAGTAGCAAAAAGCAAATTGTGACTGAAGAAAAAATAATATCCGAATCCGAAGAAAAAGATGAATTACTAAAAGAAAGTTCAAATGAAACACAAAATAATTACAAAAAGATTTTAATTAGTATTTCAGTTATTGCAGTGATTGCAATTTTCGTAGCATATTTCGTCCTTTTCAACAAGCCCGAAGAAAAGATAGAACTTATACCGTATACATATATTGATCCAGTAACATCAGAGACCGAACAGTTTTCATCCTATGTTTATACTGAACCAATTACAGGGATGAAATTTGTCGAGGTTACGAAAGGAATATTTACACAAGGCGACTGTCCCGGGTCTGACCCGCTTAGGTTTGGAAGACATGAAAAAACTTTGGAAACATTTTGGATTGGTATGCATGAAGTAACACATTCAAACTGGATGGATATACTGCCGGATTGGAGCAAGAATTATTTCCGAGACAAAAATCCTATCACAAATATGACATGGGATGAAATACATGTTTTTATTAACGAGTTAAATAAACTGACGGGGAGAAAATTTCGATTACCAAAAGAAGCCGAGTGGGAATATGCAGCAAGGGGAGAAGGGAGATACAGTGACTACCCAAACGGAAGAAATGATCTTCTTTGTGAAGAAGCTTGTTTTGGAAGAGACGAAACTGGCAGCAATGAATGTGTTGATGACAATAATAGCTATAAAAATGAAACTGTAGGAAGTTATCAACCACAAAAATATTTACCGATTTATGATATGGCAGGTAATGTTGCAGAATTATGTGAAGATAATTATGCGGGTGATGGTGGTTATAAAGTTATTAGAGGGGGTTCATATCTTTCATCCAAAGAAGAATGTTCTGTTTTTTGGCGAGGTTCAATAGCAGTTAAACACATGAAAACTGGTCCCGGCAAAGTTGTCGGGTTTAGGCTTGTTCTTGATGAACCGAATTTAAGGAGTCAAATTATAAGCGGCAATTAGAAAATATTTCATAGTAAATTAGAATGAGAAAAGTCTAATTAACTTAATAAAAAATAAAATTCGTAGTTTTGCATAACACTTAACAAGTTATGTAAATGAATCAAAACTTACTCCAAGATTTGTTATTTATAGTAAATGTTGTGCTTCCGGTATTCCTTCTGGTTTTTGTGGGGGTTCTACTTCGATTAATTAAAATTGTTGACGAACAATTTGTAAGAATCACTTCCAATTTTGTTTATAAAGTTTCTCTTCCCGCTTTAATATTCTTAAAATTATATGACGTAGATCTTGAGCGGACAATCAATGTTGATTTAATGTTATTGATAATTCTCGGAACTATTGCCGTTTATTATCTTGCTAAGATTATTGCAAAGTATATGAAGCTGAAACCGGAAGACGAGGGAGTTTATATTCAAGGAGCATTTAGAAGTAATTATGCAATTGTCGGACTTGCAATAATTTTGAGAATGTTCGGGCTTGATGCAGTAGCAAAAGCAAGTTTTCTTTTATTATTCGCTCTGCCGATTTATAATTTGTATGGAGTAGTTGCGCTAACTTTACCTCACAACCAAAGTTCAAAGATTAATTACGTTAATCTTACAAAAGAAATAATGTTGAATCCTCTTATTCTTTCTGTTATTGCAGCGATACCGTTTTCAATTTTTAAAATTGGTATTCCCTCATCAATAGAAACAACGGGAAATTATTTGGCAGATATAGCATTGCCGCTTGCTCTAATAAGTATTGGTGGTTCAATGAATGTTCAGTCGATTAAAAATGCATCGGGATTAGCATTCGGATCTTCGGTAATTAAGAATATAATTGCACCTTTAATTGTAATCATTCCTGCTTATTTACTGAATATACGAGGAGAAGATTTGGGAATTCTCTTTATAGTATTCGCATGTCCAACCGCTATTGCGAGCTTTATTATGGCTGCGGGTATGAAAGGTAATGTTAAACTTGCAGGTAACATTGTTGTTATCTCAACTCTCGGATCCCTATTAACAATGACTTTGGGTTTGTTTATACTCAGGATGCTCGAATTGATTTAGAAATAATGGAATTGTTTGATTATTAGATTATAGCTACATTCACTTAGAAAGTTTTCTCCTGAAGAATGTTTATTTGGTCATTCGGGTGTGTTATGAAAATATCACTTTTTCATCTGCCTTATTTTTTTATTCTTGCGCTTATTATCACACTAATGAATTCTAGCTGCAATGATGATGTGAGCGAACCTGTAAACAGAAAACCAATAATTCATAACATCACTGCTAATCCCGAAACAATAATAGTTAACGAAGAAACAACACTAACTTGCACGGCAAGTGATCCCGATGGAGATGTTCTATACATTGAATGGGAAGCAGTAGAAGGAATATTTCCACTTGGAAACATTGGTGCATCAGTTAAATGGAAAGCTCCGACCTATAGCGGCTCTTATTTAATTAATGCAGTTGTAAGTGATGGAATTGATTTTAGTGAAGCAACAGTTACCATTAATGTTGAAGATGATAGTTCGGATATTTGTCCTCCATTTATTACATACGGGGGTAAAGTTTACCAAACAATTCGCATTGCAAATCAATGTTGGCTTAAGGAAAATTTGAATATAGGAATTATGATTGATGGTGCAGAAGATCAGAAAGACAATGGTGTTATTGGAAAGTATTGCTATGACAACAACGAAGTTAATTGCGATTCTAACGGAGGACTTTATCAATGGGATGAAGCAATGCAATATGATCAAGAAAGAGAGACACAAGGTTTGTGTCCTCCGGGTTGGCATATTCCCACAACTGAAGATTTTATGGTTTTGTTAGCAAATGTTAATTATGATGGAAATGCTCTTAAAGCATTGGGAGAAGGAACGGGACCCGGCGTAGGAACAAACACAAGCGGATTTTCAGCTATTCTATCAGGGTATCGCTATCTTGGCAATTTCTATCTGCTCAACAATAATGCTAGTTTCTGGAGTTCGGATGAGAACAATAATCTAACTGCTATTAATATTGCATTGCTTGCAGATAAATATAATGTTACGTTTTATTCAAGTGACAAAAGCGATGGTTTCTGTATTAGGTGTATTAAAGATTGATTATCGGAAACAATTATACTTTTATAAACATTACATATTCTTTTCTATACCATTCTAAAGTTTCACGTTAATATAAGAGCTACTATCCGGATTAGTTCTTCTTTTATGTATTATTTATTATTTTAACCTACAAGGCAATGGAGGCTACCATGTCTTCCGAGGATAGTTCCTTTAATCATATCAATATAATTCTCCTTTTCACTTTTATCTTAGTAATTCTGTCTTTATCTATCAACTCTTGCGATCTTCTTGAAAATGAGGATACCCCTAAGCACAACGATTTTGCATATCTGATCAAACCGGATGTTATCTTAAAACCTGGTGAACAAAGAAAAATACTATGGTTAGAAATGCCGAAACCGGGATACCTCGTACATTCATCAAATTCCAATTTAGCTTTTGCTGTATATGAAAAGGACAACGCAATACCTCTACAAGATTCAATAACCTTCATTAAGAATTTTGAAGGAAATCTAGAGGTAGATGCTGTTGAATTTCAAAAGTCATCAAAACTATTCTTTGTTGAAATTACAAGAAAAGGAAATACAAACAATGAAATAGAAATTGAAATGCAATTGAAATTTATTAATCCGGAAGAAGTGTATAATGTATCTCAAATCTATCAAAACAAAATATTTTCTCCTGTACTCGAGTTCCCATCAGGAATTGAGGTAATTGATTTGGGAGATGGGAAATCTGCGTTCACAGATTTTGTCTTTAATAACTATTACTATGATCACACTAAAGGCATATCATATCTAATTTATTTAATGCAGCAAGAACTTCCATTGGTTGAATTTAACAAAGCAGTTAATTATATACCTGGTGCAACAGCTCCTAAAGGAGCAAATCACCATGAAAATTATTGTGCTATTAGTGCTTTTGTTAGATGCATGCAGACAACTTTCCCGGACGCACTTTCTCCCTATGTAACAGTAAATGCCTTTGAGTGGGATTTGATAGGTGATGCAATTGATCATTCGAATATTTTTGGCACAAGAGCAGCTAAACTAATTAGTAATATTAACAAAAATTTCGATGCCTCAACTGCGTACGTTCTCAATGGAAAGAGATACCGTGCTCATATGTTAGAAAATAACATTTCTATGAGTGATTTACTGATGCTTTTGGAAGTTGGTTTTAATATTAAGCTGCTGATTTATGATTATCCTAATTTTGGTCATTGGGTTGATGTTGATATTACTTCAACGAGTACCGCTCTTAGAATTGTAGACTATGATACAATAAGTTGGGTGTTCTACAATTCCGAAAAAGGAGAACTTGACTTTGAATATCTCGATCCTAATTCAGTAACTGCCACGCATTTTAAAGGCGATAACAATATTGCTGGCGACAGCATTTTCGAATATTTCTATTTTATCGGAATTTCCCAACTTGATTAATAAATTAATATTCGCAGAGAGCTAAATGAATAAAGAAGATCTAAACAAAATAGTTTTTTCTCTTATACAATCACCCGATAATTTTCAGGAATTTGCTGATATCGCTTCTTTAGAAGAAAATTGGAAACAAATTGATAAAAGTATTAAAATTCAATCCCACATTGCCCTTAAGCAGGAAGATTGTCCCTCGTGCTTCGAACCGATCAGATTAATCTATGATAAATTTTTAACAGGTAATAATGAGTTCAATTTAATTTGTCCTCACTGTAAATCTAACTTAATAATTAAGTCAGAATATACGGGTTACACTTGTGAAATATATTTAGAAGAAAGATGATAAACTTTCACCATTGATAAAGCTAATGAAAAAACAGATGTATTTTGTCGTTTTAATTCTTCTTATGGTTTCAAGTGGTAAGAATTTTTGCAATGGTGCAAAAGATTCTTTCAATCAACTTTCAAGCACCGTAATAAACCAACATAATTTACAATTGGATTCTTCGAAAATTAAAGACATCGTTTATAAAGAAGGAGTCGGTTTTGTTGCTGTTGATAAAAATCGAAATGTATTGTTTGAAGTGTTCCCGTTTGATAACGGTCCCGATTACCCTTCGGAAGGAATTTTTAGAATAATTGAAAAAGGAAAAATCGGTTATGCCGATTTACAAGGAAGGATTATAATCTTTCCTCAGTTTGATGCGGCACTTCCGTTTATAAATGGAATGGCAGCTTACTGTGAGGGTTGTTCCGAAAGAATATATGGCGAACACAAAAGCTGGGAAGGGGGTAAATGGGGTTTTATAAATAAAGCCGGAGATATAAAAATACCGGCTAAGTATGATCAGGTAATTGAACAATTTCATTATGGAATTGCTCAAGTTGAATATAGGGGAAATGTTATTCTTATTAATAAAAAAGGTGAACAGGTAAAAATGGATAATATGAAATACAACGAATGGATTAATCTTCTTGGAAATACGGCAGAACTAATCGCAAAATTGTTTTTTGAAAACAAAGTTGCCGTAAAAATGAGTTGGTTGAATAATGATAAGTATGTTTTTAGTGCAAACGAAATTTCGGAATATCTGCAAATTAACATTCTGAATAATGAAGGAAGAGAATTACTTGAATACGACATTATCCCATTGCAGAGTTTTTCCGTTAAACATGAAAATGAATTTTTGATTTCACTTACCGAATTAAGTACAGTTACAGATTGTGCAATAGTGTATTCAACGTTCAAACCGAGAGAAAGAAATAATAATGACATGGAAACAATTGAAAAATTCAACAGATTATTTGATAAAGTTATTGAAAAGAATTTAAATCAAGAAATTCATGATTATAACATTACATTCCCGGAAAATGTACAATTAATTTCCAAAAAACTTTATCGTCATTATGCCGATTTACAGGTAGCTGAATCCGGTACCGTTTTACCAAAGGAATCAGAGTGGAGGAAGATTACAAATGGTAAAATGATATATCTGCAGATTGTTCCTGATATCGGTGTTATTAAGAAAAGATGGATTAAAACAGACAATATGCCAAAAGATACTTATTATACATCTGTTGAGGATGATCTTCTAAATTATTTTGAAGAAGCACTTAAAGAAGTCTATGATTATCCCGAAAAAAGAAACGAAGTATTTAACAATGCTAAAACGCAAATAAGAGAATTGTTTTCAGCTGCCAATAGTTATGTTAATTTTCTTTATGATAAGTATGAAGAAAGACTAAGAAAATGGTTGTTTGTTGATGAAGAAATAATAGAGAAAATTTATGATTACGAACAAAACATTTTTGAAGATTACGAACCTAAACAAACTCCGGACACAATGCTTGATTATATGCCTGAATTAAAGGAAGTCTTCGAAAAACTTCCTGATTCCGATATGAAAAATTTATCCGAACTAATCCATCTTTTTGAGTATTATAAGGCAAATTCCATAATCGACCCGGGACAATGGGAAGAAGGGAACTTAGTTCTTGGTGCAAACCCCAAAGAATATAAGCCGTCAAGAGATGAATTATTATTGGCTGAAGTAGGAAATAGGTTAAGAAAGTTGACGAAACAAATTTCAAAAAATGAATTACACGATCTGTTAAAAAGGCTGAGTGTTGACCTGAATAAATTTGAGTACAATGATTTTTCATTTATACACGTTGATGTAATGGGTTCGGGACGATTTTATTATGTAGAGGAAATTGAATCGATAAAATTATTTCAAGAAGAAAAATGAATTATAAAATACGCTTAATATTATATGTCATTTCTAAAGTGTTTATTTACTTGTCGGTAATCGGCTCCTTACACGCATTGGTAATGATATTCGTCGAACCAAATAATCTCAAGTATTGGCTAATTCGAACTGCAGTATTTGTAATAGTTACAATTATAGCATCCGCATTGTTTATGATGAGAAAAGCAAAAATACCGGCGGCTGGAAAAGATTATCATTGAGGAGTTTCACTTTGTTAACAAAAAATGAAGTTGAAAAATTAATTAGGTCTTATATAGAAAAAACAGAAACTCTGGGCGAACAAATCGGCGGCAGCGGACATCTCGGTTACATCGGTTACAATCTTATCGATTTTAAATTTGAACAGTTACCCGCCAAACATTGGAAAGTAATCTTTAAATATATTCTTTCCGTTGATACCGAATTTACTTATGAACCTGATAATCCGCCAATGCAAACAGTATATGAAAAAGAAATTATAATTAATGAACATAATGAAGTTATTTCCGAAAGAACCATATCGGAAAAGAGTAATTGGTTAAATGAAGAATTACTTAACCCTCTTTGGGAAGATGAAAAGATTATTATCCTTAAATTTATTGAAGAGCTGCTTGCAAAAATTGAATGGCGGTACGGTGATAACAGGGCACCCATTAAATATCCGCCGAAATTTTCTGAAGAAGAAGGAAAATATATTTGTAAAGTTGAATTGGAAGATAATGCAGGTGAATTAATCTATGATGCAGAAGATCCGAATTCATTAACTCAAAAAGTAATAGACGATCTTCGAAAAAGATTCTATCCAATTTAGAGAAAGGACACTATACATGATTTACAGATTTAACAATTTATCGTGATTACAGGAGATTAAATTTTTGAGTGCAGAAAAATTAAAAAAAAATTATAATCATCATTTTGAGTCAGCATTTAAATGCTCCGATCCGCAAGAAAGACTTGCATCTTTTGCGGTTGAGTTGTCTTCGCGGAACCATAGCCCAGATGATATTCTTCAAATCTTCGATTCATTTCGTTCCGAACTGCGTATTGCCGGCAGAAACTCGGAGGAAGATATAGTAATGGTAGTCATGGATCGAATTTGCGGTTGGTGCAGTCCGCACAAAAAACTATTTTCTTCTGATGATCTATAAATTTTTAAATATCTGTAGTGATTAATTACAAAAAAAAATATAATAAGAGAAATGAGCGTGTGCCTAACTATTCATATCAATAGTAAATGTGCACTTCTATTTTCTAATGCAATACGGTTCGAAGAAATTTCAAGCTTAGCAGATTGCTTTAAGAACATCCGGATATATATAATTAAGTTACATATAAAAACGACTGATTGTGTCTATACAAAAAAATGAATTAATAATGCGGAGGAACCATGCTTACCGATCAAACTCCCCATCACATTCTCAACCTGATTTTTTTAGTGTTATTATTTACGATTCAGAATTATGCGCAGAAAATTACATTGGTAGATTTCGGAACGGATGTTTCAAGCAATTCATTCGGATTAGATGGGTGGAATAACTTACTGCTTTCTGATGATATGAGCTACTCTTCGGAAGGACCCGGAGGCGTTACTCTTCAAACTAACTTAGATATCTTTTCCGACTTTATGGGGGTCAGCGGTACGGATAGAGAATTCTCAATTGGTGAAAGAATTGTTGTTACTTGGTATAATACTTCGAATGATATAATATATTTTACTTCAAGAGTTAGTTTCACCGATGATGATAATCCATCCGAATTACCCGATGGTAAATGGTACACAATGCGCTCGTTTGATGATTATAGAATAACTTATCAAGCGATACAGCCGTACGATACTGCCAAAACAGTTTTCAATATTACGGATTATGGCATACACAAAACAGATTCGGTTTATTCACTGGTCAATATTAGTCTTAATATAGAGTGGTTCAATTCTTTAATGAAACAATTTCTTATCTGCGATAAAATCGAGTTATGGAATGATGCGGACATATCACCACCATGTACTCCGGATGAATTAACAGCCGTAAATGTTTCTCCGTTTGAAATTCAACTCGAATGGAATTACCCGTGCGATGATCTTGATCCGGTTGAGTATATTATTTACAGGGGAGATGAAATTGAAGGTTATTCCCGCGAGATGAATTTCACTGTATATAATCTCAATCAAAATACAGAGTATTCATTTAGCGTAACAGCACTAGATATGATTGGAAATGAAAGTGAACACTCCGATGTTATTTCAGTCAAAACTTACAATTTCACTGCTTCAGCAGATATTATTAACCCCTCTGGTTTTGAATATCTTGGTGCAATAAGACTCCCGGAAGATTTTGCTTACGGGGCAGATGGTTTAACATATAATCCAAACGGAGACGGTGGACAAACCGGCAGCGGTGCTTCCGATGGATTCCCCGGATCATTTTTTGTAACTGATATCAATCAACCCGAAAGGGGTTTTGTGGGTGAAGTTTCCTTCCCGGAACCCTTATTAACATCAACAAAAAATTTGGATGAATTAAACCAAGCTGTAATTCTTCAAACACCCGTAAATATTAGACCGGAAAATGTAAATAACTGGGATTATGTTGACGTATGGATAACCGGTTTAGAATATGTTGAAGAAGAAGATCGGCTCTATAGTTCTTGGGCAATTTATTACGATGTAATTTTTGATAAAACTGCATCGATTAGCTGTGTAGATGCAGATGACTTAGCCGGCGGAATAAAATACGGTGCATGGTTCCTTGGAAGCAGCGATCAATCAATAATACCGAATGATCCTTATCTAAACGATTATTTATTTATAGTACCGCAGGATTGGGCAGATAGTAACACGGAAGGACAAGCATTAATAAACGGTAGATACAGAGAAGGAGGATTAAGCGGTTTAGGTCCTACTTTATATTCAACATATTTGGCTTCGGCTGAACCCCCTGCTGCAAATACAGAGACCGATTTTACGACTTTGCTTCAATATGGTCCGGTTGAAGGAACAGATAATTATAATTTCCCCAATTCTCTTAATGATTATAATCACGCCGATTGGCTGAAAGATGCTGATTGGATTTCAGTTAATGAACAAAATGCAGTTGTTATTATCGGTAATAAAGGTTTAGGACATAATTATTATGGATATATCGGTGAACGAATGCGCCACGATTGGGTAATTGCCGATTTGCCATACCCTGAGTTTTTCGAAACTGATCCGAACGGTAAAGGTTGGAAAGCATATAATAATGTACCGATAATTTTGTTTTATGATCCGGCTGATATTGCAGATGTTGCTGCCGGAATATTAGACTCATATGATCCTCAGCCTTATGCTGCATTAAGGTTAGATAAAAACTTGTTCTTCGGTGAAACCGCTCAAATCTCTTCAGCTGCTTATGATTCATATAATAATTTATTATTTATAACCGAATTCATACCGGAATTTTTCGGCAATATAATTATTCATGTTTGGGAAATAAATTTTGTCGAGACAGGTATTGAACCAACCGAAGAGATGCCGCTTGCATTTAAATTGGAACAGAATTATCCAAACCCGTTTAATCCAATTACAAAAATTGAATTTTCAATTCCACAGCAAACTCATGTATCTTTAAAGATATATGATGTGTTGGGAAGAGAAGTATCTCAATTAATTAATAACGAAATGCAAGCCGGAGTGCATACAGTTAATTTTGATGCTTCAGGACTATCTACAGGAATTTATTTTTATAAAATCGAAGCGGGAAGTTTTGTTGAAATAAAGAAGATGACCTTGCTGAAATAGTATCGAGACACTTTTTAGCAGATGCAAAATAATTTTAGGCTGTATTATAAGTTAAGTTAATTATAAAATTGGAACGCTGATGCCCACATCAAAGGACGGGCAAGCGCGGATTTAAATGATTTCCACAGATTTTTTTATTTGATATTTATGATACAGCCCATTCTTAAAAGTTAATTAAGCCAGAGTGAGAACTTCGGTTTTTTGTCCGGGACCAACTTCAAATCTTTATAGTTTATTTCCTTCATTTAAAATTGGCATAACTCCTCCACTAGATAGAAAGATTCTGGCGGTATTCTCAAAATCAATTTTTAATAAATATCTCCAACCCCTTGATTAATCCAACGGAAGTATTAAACAACTCGTTTACAAACTCTACAACTTAACCGAAGAAGAGATAAAGATAGAGGATAGAGTGTTTAGCCAATCAGACAGTATTCATATTTAGTCCAGATTGTCATTTAGGAGAATTTCTAAATATCTAATAGTAACATATCTTGTTGAAAGATATGTGTTAAATTTAGACTTAGGTTTTCTTGGTCGTAGCCAAATCAAATTTGTCCTGCTTGAAAAATATTCTTTGAATTACTTTGAACTTAAGATCGCAAAGTAGTCCAAATTAATTCATACCAATGGAACGAATTCACCCGAGTTTTCGTTTTTAGAGTAGACTATTTTTAACAATAAAATAAATTTTATGAAAGATAAAACAGTTGTAATTACCGGTGCAAACACAGGAATCGGAAAAGAGGCGGCAAAAGAAATTGCAAAACTCGGCTCAAAAGTTTATATGGCATGCAGAAATCTTGACTCAGCAGAAAAAGCAAGAAAAGAGATAATTGAAGAAACAAAAAATCAAAATGTCTTTGTCGGAAAACTTGATCTTGCTTCTATAGATTCTATAATAAGTTTTGCGGAACAATTCAAGAATGAGGAGTCAAAACTTGATGTGCTGATCAACAATGCAGGACTCTGGACTAAAACAAAGAAATTGATCGATTCCAAAATTGAACAGACTTTTGGGGTGAATGTGTTAGGTCACCATTTACTTACAAAATTTCTGCTTGATGAATTACAAACTGCGGCGCCATCGAGAATTATTAATGTTGCTTCCCATTTTGCAGGAGGTCTTGATATAGATGACATTAATTTCGATAAAAGAAAATACAATGAAACTCTCGCTTACAAACAAACCAAGCAGGCAAACAGAATGCTTACACGCGAGTGGGCTAGAAGATTGAAGAAGGATAAAATTTCGGTTTATTCAATGACACCTGGATTTATTCCGGACACCGAACTATTCAGAGAACAAAATTTAGCAGGTAAATTACTTCTAAAAATGTTTGCATTGATTGAAGGAAGAACAATCGAAGAAGGTGCAGATACTATTGTTTGGCTTGCTTCGGACAAAAAAATTGATGGAAACAACGGTGGATTTTTTAATAGGAGAAAAGAAGAAAAGTGTAAATTCAGTAATCCCAAAGAAGAAAAACGACTTTGGGATAAGTGTGAAGAATTTATATCAATTATGAAGAAAGATTCTTTGACGCTGGTAAATTATTAGAGTCAACGTGCTAATTGAAATATGATAATACTTTAGTTATACTTTTTTTAAAAAAGAGGTTCTATGAAAGTAGGAATAATTGGTAGCGGAATGGTTGGCTCAACATCCGCATATGCAATAATGATGCGAAAAGCTGCAAGTGATATCGTTTTGATTGATAAAAATGAAAAGCGTGCAATTGCCGAGGCGCAAGATATTATGCACGCCGTTCCTTTTGCTTCCGCAACAGATGTTTATGCCGGAAACTATGATGATCTTAAAGACGCAAAGATTGTTATAATCGCTGCAGGTGCAAATCAAAAGCCAGGTGAGACAAGACTAATGCTGATGGAAAGGAACGCCTCAATTATGAAAGATATTCTTTCTAAAACAATCGCTGTTAATCCCAATGTAATTTTTCTTGTTGCAACTAATCCGGTTGATATTATAACCCATATTTGCATCAGTATTGCACAAGAGTTTGGTATTCCGGCAACACGTATTATCGGAAGCGGAACAACTTTAGATACTGCGCGATTTAGGACATTATTGGGAAATCATATTGGTGTTGATTCACAGCATGTGCACGCTTATGTGCTCGGTGAACATGGAGATTCGGAAGTTCTCACTTGGTCAAACATAGATATTGGCGGAGTACCTTTTGAAGACTTTATCGAGTTCAGAAATATTGAGTTCAACGAAGAAATTAAAAATGAAATTGATGATGGTGTTCGAAATGCGGCTTATAAAATAATTGCAGGTAAAGGTTCAACTTATTACGGAATTGCAGGTGCTATTGCAAAACTTGTTGAAGTTATAAACCGGGATAATCGTGCAGTGCTGACTGTAAGCGCACTTAAAGATAATGTTGAAGGAATTGAAAATGTTACTCTTTCGCTTCCGCACTTAATTGGAGGCTATGGCGATCTTGGTGTTCTTCCGGTCCGCTTAAGCGGTAAAGAGAAAAATCTTCTTAAGAAAAGTGCCGAGATAATTAAAGAAAAAATTGATGAATACGAAAATAAATGATTAAATACTTCGTCGGAATTGATGTTCAAATAAAAAGAGGCTGTTGTTATTACATCATTGATGAAAACAAAAAGTATTTTGCTAGCGGATGGATAAAAGATAATATTCCGCAGTCATTTAGAGATCTTTTTTTCAAAATTAACCGGAGTGTTGGAGCTTTTAGGAGGAATCGGGATGCTGATAGGCCTTATGTTTGACAATATCTTATTATTTTCTTCTGGTGGATTAACACTTTTAATGTTGTTAGGTTTCATTGTCAGACTAAAAGTAAAAGATGGCTTTTGGCTTTCTTTTCCTTCTTTCTTTTTTATGATTTTGAATTTATGCGTTTTCTTAATTATTATATGATTAACCTGGTTTATTCATTTAATAAAAATATTTTTTTTCAAATAAAAGGAATAATAAAATGGAATGGATCAAAATAGCTGTTCAATTAATAATTGCTATTTCAATTTTTAATGTATGGATATTGCGCTTTGAAAAGCCAACAAGCTGGCGAGGTGGTGTCGCTAAGAGCATGAAAGAAGAATTCAAAGTTTATGGCTTGCCCGACTGGTTTATGAAGTTAATCGGTGCTCTAAAACTAATTCTTGCAACACTACTAATTGCAGGAATATGGCTGCCAAGCTTGGTAACGCCTGCAGCACTAGGCATGGCGATTCTTATGCTAGGAGCGATAGTTATGCATTTCAAAGTTAAAGATGTACCCTTAAAATCACTTCCAGCTTTTTCTTTTTTAGTTCTTTCTTTGATTTTAATATTTGCTTAAACAACAAAAAAGGATAACATTATGAAAAACTTAAATGCAATCGGTCTTGAGACAAAAAAGGCCGGGGAATTAGCAGAAAAGCTAAACGCTCTTCTTGCAAACTATTCGATCTTTTATCAGAACACTCGCGGTTATCATTGGAACATTAAGGGTGAAAAATTCTTTGAGCTTCATATGAAATTTGAAGAATTGTATAATGATCTGTTTATTAAAATCGATGAGGTTGCTGAAAGAATTTTAACGTTGGGATATACTCCTAAACATAACTATTCCGATTATAAAAAAAACTCAAAGGTTATTGAAAGCAATGAGGTTTCTAATGGAATAAAGGCAGTGAAGGAAATAATAGAATCGTTTAAAGTTATTATTATGATTCAACGCGATCTTCTTAATCTATCTGCTGATGCCGGCGATGAAGGAACTAATGCTCTTATGAGTGATTACATCCGTGCACAGGAAAAACTTGTATGGATGTATTCGGCTTTTGTAAAAAAGTAATTTATTATATAACTGTGCCTGACCCTGGTAATGTTAAACTCGGCTATTTATTTTTACTAAAGTTTTTAAATAAATAATTAATACTAAAATTATTTCTATTGGCTTTTCCGCCCAGTGTTTTTAATTCTTTTTTTAGTGCTGGTGTTATTGTAAATGGCATACGAATAGATGCATGAGAATCAATCTAAAATGAAAACTGCTGCGCTAATTTTCCCAAATCAATTATTTGAGCATAATCCAGCCTTAATAAAAACTAATCTGGTTTATCTGATAGAAGAGAGTTTATTCTTCAAGCAATACAAATTCCATAAACAGAAACTCGTTTTCCATCGCTCTTCAATGAAATTCTATGAAGACTTTCTTAAAAGAAAAAAACTCAAAGTTATTTATATTAATTCGAAGAATGAATATTCGGATATCAGAATACTTATCCCACATTTAAAGCAAAAAGGAGTTGAAGAGATTCACTTTGCCGATGTTGCAGATAATTGGCTTGAAAAAAGAATTAAACAATCTGCCGATAAAGTCGGAATAGTAACTCGCGAATATCAAATACCTTGCTTTCTAAATTCAAAAGAAGAGTTGATTGAATACTTTAAAGGAAAGAAGAAGTTTTCTCAAACCGATTTTTATATAAAGCAAAGAAAGAAGTTGAGAATATTGCTTGATGAAAATGACTCTCCGGTTGGAGGTAAATGGACTTACGATGCGGAGAACAGGTTAAAATTTCCTAAAGATAAAAAACTCCCGAAAGTAACTTTTCCTGATCATAATAAATATTACGACGAAGCGGTCGCATATGTGAATAAATACTTTCCGGATAACTACGGTGAAATAAATACAAAATTCAATTATCCTGTTACTTTCGATGAAAGCAAAAAATGGTTTAAACAATTCTTAGAAAAAAGATTTGATAAGTTTGGTGATTTTGAGGATGCTATAGTTGCTGATGAAAATATTCTCCATCATAGTCTGTTAACACCAATGCTGAACATAGGGCTGATCACTCCCAAATACATAGTTGAAGAAATTCTTAGTTTTTCTGAGAAGCATAAAATCCCATTAAATTCTGTTGAAGGATTTCTTAGACAGATAATTGGCTGGCGTGAGTTTATTAGAGGAGTTTATGAAACCTCGGGATCGAATCAACGCACAAAAAACTATTGGGGATTCAAAAGAAAAATACCGGAAAGTTTCTGGAATGGAACGACCGGAATTGAACCATTTGACATCACAATAAAAAAAGTTTTACAAACTGGTTATTGTCACCACATTGAAAGGTTAATGGTAATCGGAAACTTTATGCTTCTCTGCGAATTCGATCCGGATGATGTTTACAAATGGTTTATGGAATTATTTATTGATGCATATGACTGGGTGATGGTTCCGAATGTTTATGGTATGAGTCAGTTTGCAGATGGCGGTTTAATGTCAACTAAGCCATACATAAGCGGCAGCAATTACTTGATGAAGATGAGTGATTACAAAAAAGGTGATTGGCAGCTAATTTGGGATGGACTTTTCTGGCGGTTTATGGATAAACACAGAGAATTTTTCCTCTCAAATCCAAGATTGGGTATGCTGATAAAAACTTTTGATAAAATGTCTGAGGAAAGAAAAAAAAATTTACTGTCTGCTGCTGGGAATTACTTAAAAACCATTTAGAGTTTATTGAATCTTACTCTTAAATCTGTTTACTTCTTTTGAACGCATTAAAAGATGTTTCGTTTTTCTCCCGCTTACCCGCTTTCGCCACATCTTAAAGCTGGATGACTTCATTTCCCTTCTCATAATTTCTTGCACCTCTTTTTCTTTCAAATCAAACTGAAGTTCAATTGCTTCGAAAGGAGTCCGGTCTTCCCATGCCATTTCAATTATTCGAGATGTGTCTTCGATAGAATATTTTTTCATTTCATAACTCTTTCGGTCCAATTCCAGGTTTTGCATAGGACAAGCGGGCTATTTTTTTTGTTTCGTGATAACTATCTAGACCGCTGATTGCTATCGAGCCAGATTTTTCGATATCAACATATCTATCCTCTACAACGACATCTTCGGAAAGAATTACTTCAAGAATTTCTCCAATAATAAATATTGTTCCGTTGGATTTTAGTTTCTGCTCTTCAACAAATTGGCAACCGATTTTTATTTTTGATTCCTTTACGTAAGGTGCATTGATTGCCTTGCTGTACTCAGTAGTTAAATCACATTCATCAAACTCCGATATATCTTTATCATACCTTGCAGAGGTTTGATGTGCTTTCTTAAAAATTTCTTTGTTAATATGATTGATGGTAAAGTAACCAGCCTCTTTTATATTGGTATAAGTATGTCTTTCAACGGAAACCGGACGCATTAAAAACCCTATCAAAGGAGGATTTGCACCAACTTGAATAACCGAACTAAAGATTGCAAGATTGGTTTTTCCTCCTTTTGAAATTGTGCCTATCAAGTTTGCACTCTTAAACCCGGAAAGTGAATTAACAAAATTGGTCCTATTAAGTTTTTCAAACTCGGAAATTTTCTCTTTAGTTATCACCATTAACTTTACTTCCTACTTTGTGTGGTCATGCTTTTACATTTTAATAATTACTGCCGTGCTAATGTGTTAAATGTTTTTAATTGATGAGATCCCACCATCAACTTTAATTATTTGACCGGTCATAAATCCGGATTTATCAGATAATAGAAATTCAATAATTTCAGCAATCTCTTTAGCATTGCCGATTCGCTTAAGTGGATGGCGATCTTCCGAAGCTTTTAGTTTTGCGTCGTTGTTCAATAATTTCTCCGCAAGCGGAGTGTTTGTAATTGATGGCGCAATACAATTTACTCGAATGTGAGGTGCGAATTCAGCAGCAAGTGATCTTGTTAATCCTTCAACCGCACCTTTTGCCGAAGCAATTGACGCATGATACTGCATACCGGTTTGAACAGCAACTGTACTGAATAAAACTATGCTTGATTTTTCAACCGACTTAAGATTATTGAGATACCTATTAATTACTTTAACCGCACCAAGAAGATTAACATCAAAATCATTCTGAAAATCTTCTATTTTTAAACTCTTCAAAGGTTTTAAGTTTATTGTTCCGGGACAATAAACAATCCCATCAACTGCTTCTTCGATTTGAGGCAACTCATCGATTTCTTTCGTAGTGTCTCCTGCATAGAAATCAACATTTTTCCTGTTTTCCGCAAGATGGTTTTTGTAAATGCTAAGTTATAGTAGAATAATAAGATAGAGGGATACGTCTTGTTAATTTGGGTGCTGCAAGGCTATATTTCGGTATGTTTATACG